>VFQU01000264.1_pt1 | contig 52578 bp, 36 predicted proteins | sample 3512311 | NCBI WGS metagenome assembly VFQU01 (sample SAMN10412377, study PRJNA504923) | tailings metagenome | isolation source: Relicate 3 Philex TSF3 active mining site | place: Philippines: Tuba, Benguet | collected 2017-08-29 | reverse complement strand
GGCGGCGCGATCCTGCCGGTCTACGACGCGGTCTTCCGCTACAACCGCGAGCATCCCAAGGCCGACGGCGCCGAGCCGCTGCCGCTGATCGTGCCGGCCAACGAGCAGGGTGCGGGCTTCATGGCGCAGGGCTACGCGCGCGCATCGGGCCGGGTCGGCGTCGCCCTGGTCACGTCCGGCCCCGGCGCGACCAATACGGTCACGCCGGTGCGCGACGCGATGGCCGACTCGATCCCGATCGTCGTGCTGTGCGGCCAGGTGCCGACCGCCGCGATCGGCACCGACGCGTTCCAGGAGGCGCCGATCAGCAACATCATGGCGGCCTGCGCCAAGCATGTGTTCCTGGTGACCGACGCCGACCGGCTCGAGGCGACGCTGCGCACCGCGTTCGAGATCGCGCGGACCGGCCGGCCGGGACCGGTCGTCGTCGACATCCCGAAGGACATCCAGAACGCCGAGCTGACGTTCCGCGGCGCCGGCACGCTGCCGCTGCCGGGCTATCGCGCGCGGCTGCGCGCGATCGACACCGCGACGCTCGACGCGGCGCGCTGCGCGGCGTTCTTCGACGCGCTCGGCCGCGCGCGGCGGCCGCTGATCTATGCCGGCGGCGGTGTGATCGCCGCCGACTCGGCCGGCGCGCTGCGCGACTTCGCGCGCGCGTTCGCGATGCCGGTCACCACGACGCTGATGGGCCTGGGCGCCGTCGATACGACCGAGCCGCTTTCGCTGCAGATGCTCGGCATGCACGGCACCGCGTTCGCGAACTACGCGGTGGAGGACTGCGACTTCCTGATCGCGGTCGGCGCACGCTTCGACGACCGCGTCGCCGGCGTGCCGCAGGCGTTCGCCGGCGGCGCCCGCTTCGTCGCGCATTTCGACCTGGCGCGCGCGCTCGACACCTTGCGCATCTACGGCCTGCAGCACGGCTTCCGGCCGCGCGAGCAGGGCCGGTACGCGCCGTGGCACGCGCATCTGGCCGCGCTCAAGCGCACCCATGCGATGAACTACGACCGGACCAGCACGCAGATCCAGCCCTATGCGGTGATCGAGGCGATCAATGCCCTCACGGACGGCCGCGCGATCATCAGCACCGGCGTCGGCCAGCACCAGATGTGGGCCGCGCAGTACTTCGACTTCCGCGAACCGCGCCTGTGGCTGACCTCCGGTTCGATGGGCACGATGGGCTTCGGCCTGCCGGCGGCGATCGGCGCGCAGTTCGCGCGGCGCGATCTGCCGGTCATCGACATCGACGGCGATGCCAGCATCCGCATGAACCTGGGCGAGCTCGAGACCGTGACCACCTACGGACTGCCGATCAAGGTCGTCGTGCTCAACAACGCCGGCGACGGCATGGTCCGGCAGTGGCAGAGGCTGTTCTTCAAGGGCCGCTTCTCGGCGACCGACAAGAGCCTGCACAAGAAGGACTTCGTCCGCGCCGCACAGGCCGACGGCTTCGAATGGGCGCGCCGGCTGGCCGACCCGGCCGAGCTGGCGGCCGTGATCGCCGAGTTCATCGCGTTCGACGGGCCGGCGTTCCTCGAGGTCGTGATCGACCCGGATGCCGGCGTCTATCCGATGGTCGGGCCCGGCATGACCTACGCACAGATGATCACCGGCGACTTCATCGCCTCGCGCCTGGCCCAGCCAGCCGCGGTCGAGGCCGGTCCGTCGGAGATGTTCTGATGCGCCGGATCATCGCCATCCTGCTGCAGAACGAGGCCGGCGCGCTGGTCCGCGTCGCCGGCCTGTTCTCGGCGCGCGGCTACAACATCGATTCGCTGACGGTGGCCGCGACGCACGATCCGGCGATATCGCGGCTGACCCTGGTCACCAGCGGCGACGACGCGGCGATCGACCAGATCGTCAAGCAGTCGCGCAAGCTGATCGACGTGCTCGAGATCGCCGACCTCAGCCGCAGCGACCATCTCGAATCGGAGCTGCTGATCGTCAAGATCGGCCTGGCCGGCCTGGCCGCCGCGGAGTTCGACGCCTGCATGCGGCGCCATCCGGCCGCGTACGTCGTCGATCAGGGCGAGGCCAGCCGTGTCGTCCAGCTCAGCGGCACCGGCCGCGACGTCAACGCGTTCTTCGCCGAACTGTCGAACCTCGCGCCGGTGCTCGAACTGGCGCGCAGCGGCACGGCCGCGGTCGGCCGCGGCGACGCCGTGCTGACGCCGCGGACCTGACGGCGAGGCATGCCGCGGCCGAAATGTGACCGCGTCGCCGTTGCGGCCGGCGGCCGGCCGATGCGCGGTTGCCGCCGTCATCGGCCGCTCGCATAATCGATCGCGCATCGCCGTCCGGTCGGGCGGCGCAGGGACGCACCGCCGCACGGCGCCGGATCGCATACGCGTCCACATCGATGCCGCGTCAGGCGGCCGCAGGGGAGAAACGAAGATGGCCGATCCGACAGCGGATCCGGGTGCGCTCGACGATGCCGACCTCGGCGTGGTCGACGCGTTGCGCGAGCTCAAGCACGAGGTCGACCTGCTGCGCGGACGGCTGACGGCGCTGGAGGACATGCAGGCCAATCTCTCCGACGCGGTCTACCGCCGCGTGCACGAGGACTATGCGCGCCGCCTGGCGGATCTGGAGACGCGCATCGCGCCGCTGCGCGCGCAGGCGCGTCTGGCCTATGCCGGACTGCGCGACCGCATCGAGGCGATCCAGCACGCCTATGCATCGATCCAGCTCGACCGTCAGGAGGTCGAACTGCGCCATCAGCTCGGCGAGTACGATGCGGCCACGCACTCCGAGCGCCTCGCCACGATCGACGCGGCGCTGCGCGAACGCAGCATCGCCCAGGACCGCGCCGAAGCGCTGCGCGCGCGCTTCCTCGAAGTCTTCGAGAGCGAGGCCGACCTCGAAGCGGCGCCGCCGGTCGCAGCCGCACCGGCACACGACACGACACGCGAGGCGTCGGCGCGGGCGGCACGGTCGCGGGTCGAGGAGCCGGCGCTCGAGGACGAGCTGGCCGCACTCGCACTCGATGCCTCGATGCTCGCGCAGATTCCCGAGCCGGTCGCCGCGAGCGCACCGGCCGAACCGGCATCGATACCGCGCGCGGACACCGCGCCGGCGCATATCGACATGGCCGTGACGCAGATCCTGCAGGTACTGGACATGCCGGACCTGCCGACCGTTCCGCCGGCGCCGGCGGCCACCACGCCGGCGCCGGCCGCCCGCGCGACGCCGTCGGCTCCGCCGCGCCCGGCCGCCGAAGCGCGCCCCGGCCTGGCCGCCGCCGTGACGAGCATCGGCATCGCCACGCCGACGCCACCGCCCGTGCCGGCCGTCCCGACCAGTGCAGCCGCCGCGATGTCGGGCTCGACGATGTTCCTGCGCACCGCGCGGCTGGTGCCTCAGAATGTCGAGGCCGGCCGCGCGGCGATCCCGCTGCCGCCCAAGCCGGTCACGCTCGGCGGCGACGCCGGCAGCGACATCCGGGTCGGCGGTCCCGGCGTCGAGGCGCAGCACGCCCGCATCGAGGCCAACAATCAGGGCTATGTGCTGACCGATCTGGACAGCAAGCACGGCACGCGCGTCAACGCCGAGCCGATCCGCGAGCGCCTGCTGCGCCACGAGGACGTGATCCAGATCGGCGCGGCTCGCTACGTGTTCCGCGAAGGCTGATCGATCGCGGCGTCGGCGCGTTCGGCGGAGGCCGCAGGCCGATCGGCGCAGGCACCCGGTGGACGCTCGATCCGGCGATGGATCGGATGGCCGGCGAAAGCCGGCCGCGCCGCGTCACGGGCCGCCTGCCAGCGTTCGGCGGCCAGCGCGCACTCGCCGCGAGCCGCGGCGAGCTCGGCCAGCCGCAAGGCCCGCAGCCCGAGATCCGGGCGCTGCGATCCGCGTCCGGCCGCCTGCCGTGCCGCGGCGTCGAGCCAGGCCGCCTCGGCGCCGGCCGGGTCGCCCGCGGCGAGCAGCGCCTCACCGAGCCAGTCGGCCGCGGTCACGCTGCTCGCGTCGTCGCCGGGCTCGCGGCGGTCGCTGGCCACCAGTACCTCGCGCAGCAGCGCCGCGGCCGGTTCGGGCCGGCCTTCGCGCAGCCAGACGTAGGCCTGGCGCATGCGTGACCACAGCAGATGCGAGCCGTCGTCGTCGCCGTACAGCCGGATCGCCAGATCGACGGCGCCGTCTGCGGCCACGTGCGCGTCGGCGAAACGGCCCGCGTCGGCGCGCGCCATCGCCAGATCGCCGCTGCCGAGCACCGTGTAGGGATGCGCGTCGCCGCGCTGCGCGACGGTCGCCGTCCAGGCCTGCTCGGCCGTCGCGAGCGCCTCGTCGTAGCGTTCGATCTGGCCGAGCAGCAGCGACTGCAGCTGCTGCGCCGAGGCCTCCTCGGGCAGGCCGTGCTGCCGGTCCAGGCGACGAATCTCCTCGAGCAGCGCCAAAGCGCGCGGATAGTCGCCCAGGTACGGATAGCTGGCCGCCATGCGCAGCTTGGCGTAGAGCAGATTGCGGAGCGTCTGCGGATCGTCCGGATCGAGCAGATCGATGACCGACTGGTAATGCGCGATCGCCTGCGCGGAGTCGTCGGGCACCGGCTTCCTCAGCAGCAGGTCCGACAGCTCGGCGCGCGTGAACTCCGCTCCGTGGCCGATCAGCGCGCGCGCGGCCTCGGCCAGCCGATAGGCCTGCTGGTCGTGGCGCAGCCGTATGTGGATGCGGCTCAGCGCCGACAGGATCGCGGCGCGGATGCGCGGCTTGTCGTGCAGTTCGTTCTCGATCCGCGCGGTGCCGGCCTCGAGCACCGCGTCGATGCTCGGCTTCTGACCCTTGTGCAGGGCCGGATCGGCCTGCGCGAACACCGAGACCATGAAGTCGGTCACCGCACGCGCGGCTGCGGCATCGTCCTCCGCGCGCACGCGCGCAGCCTCGGCCTCGGCATTGGCCAGGCGAATCTGCCGAACGTAGGTGCCGGTCAGGCCGGACAGCGCCGCGACCGCGGCGGCCAGTCCGAGCAGTGCCAGCCGGTGCCGCAGCACGAAACGTCCGGTCCGGTAGCCGCGCGCGGCACCGGACGCGGCCACCGGCCGCAGCTCGATCAGGGCCTGCACGTCGGCCGCCAGGGCGCCGGCGGTCCGATAGCGCGCCGCCGGCGCGGGGTCGAGCGCACGCCGCAGGATCGCCGCCAGATCGCGGCGGCGGTCGCGCGGCGGCGGCGCGGACGCGATCAGCAGATCGAGCAGCCGGCCGAGCTGGAAGATGTCGTCGCCGACGCCGGCCGCGTCGCCGCGGTTCTGCTCGGGGCTCGCGAAGCCGGGCGTACCGGCCTGCGGCGCCGCGCCGGCGCCGTCGTCGAGCGCCGCGGCGATGCCGAAGTCGAGCAGACGCACCTGGCCGCGCGCATCGACCAGGATGTTGGCCGGCTTCAGATCGCGATGCACGACCAGCTGCGCGTGCGCGTAGTCGACCGCATCGCAGACCTGCAGGAACAGGCGCAGCCGCGCCAGGCCCGGCAGCTGGCGGCGTTCGCAGTGGTGGTCCAGCCGCTCGCCGTCGACGACCTCCATCGCGAACCAGAGCTGGCCGCCCTCGGTGCGGCCGCCGTCGATGAGGCGCGCGATGCCCGGATGCTGCAGCCGTGCCAGCAGGCGCCGCTCGCGATCGAGCAGGCGCTCGGCGAGCACCGGATCGGCGTCGCCGGCCATGACCTTGAGCGCGACCTGCTGGTGGTAGCTGCCGTCGTCGCGTTCGGCGCGATAGACGACGCCGAGTCCGCCGCGGCCGATCTCGCCGACGATGCGGAACGCGCCGACGCGCTCGTCGGCGCGCAGCACGTCCTCGGCGTTGTCGAAAAGCTGCTGCGCCAGCTGGCTGCGCAGCGCCTCGCCGGGCTCGAGACGCAGGCGCCTGAGGCCGGTCTGGGTCACGGCGGCGGCTCCTCGCCGAGCAGCACCAGCAGGCGCTCGCGTGCCCGCGCCCACAGGCGCCGCACGGTGCGCTCGGACACGTCCATCGCCTGCGCGGTCTCCGGCTCGCTCATGCCGGCGAAGAAGCGGCATTCGACGACGCGCACCAGCATCTCGTCCTCGCGCGCGAGCTGCAGCAGCGCGGCGTCGACGGCGATGAAGTCTTCGCTCTCGGCGTCGAGCGCGGCTGCGCTCTCGTCGAGTTCGACGCGATGCTGCTCGCCGCCGCGCTTGAGCGTGAGCCGGGTCCGCGCATAGGCGCAGATCACCTGGCGCATGACCTTGGCCGACAGCGCGAAGAAGTGCTGCCGCGTGGCCGGCACCGCACCGCCCGCCTCGGCCAGTCGCAGATACCACTCGTTGATCAGGCTGGTCGCGTTGAGCGTCGGCAGCGTCTGGCCGCGCAGCAGCAGCTGGCGTGCCATGCGCTTGAGGTCGCCGAAGGTGCCGCGCAGCAGCGCTTCCCAGGCCGCGCGCTCGCCGGCACGGGCCTGGCCGAGCAGGCGGGTGATCTCGTCTCGATCGGACAACGCGGGGACGGCCGGAGCGGAAGGCGGCCATTGGACCCCGCCCGCGGTCGCCGGTCCAGTGACCGCGGTCATCGGCGCGGGCGCGCGCGGCGCCGCGCGGCACGGCCGGCGCGCCGGTTCGACGGCCGCCGGCACGGATACCGGCCAGTCGGCGAGCAGGGACGACATCGCGTTGCCGAAAGGCCGCGCCCGCGCCCGGACGAACCGGGGCGCGGACGCGGCGGCCGGTCAGAACGGCAACTGCTCGAAGTGCGCGATGATCAGCGGCGCGTCGTCGGGCAGGTAGAGCGGGCCCTGCGAGTGCACCACGCTGTCGAGCGGCACGATGTCGTCGCCGGCGATCGCACTGCCGTCGCCGTAGCGGCACGCACCCGAATAATAGGCACCGCGCGTCTGCCCGGCCTGGTTGATGCCGATCAGGAATTCGGTGCCGGCCGGACCGTATTCGGAACTCACTTCCACGACCAGATCCTGCGTCTGTGCGTTCGGCACGAAGGCCTGCGCCGGCACATGGCGCGTGACCAGGGAGTCGCCGGCGTAGACGAGCGCATTCTCGATGCCGATCACCGTCAGGTTCTCGGCCGCCAGTTCGGCGTCGCGCGCAATCGTGTACAGGCGGATCGGAAGATACTGCGTGGCGATCGAATCGCCGACACCGAAGTCGATGCCGGTCACGGCGACGCGTCCGGTCAGATCGTGGTCCTCGGCCAGCCGGAAGCGGCGGAACCAGGCATTGCGACGCACACTGTTACTGCTGCCCCACTGCCAGCAGACCGCGCCGCTGAGCGTGACCGCCGCCGGATCGCGATTCTGGATCAGCCGGTGGGCCGGCGCTTCGAAGTCGTGCGCGAACATCCGGTTGTGGCGCAGCGGGCAGGCGGCCGCGCCGTCGATCTGCACGGTGTCCACGGCGGCCACGACGCCGTTGCCGTTCGGCTCCCAGCCGCCGCCCCAGCGCAGCGGATAGTGATTCTGGATCGCGACTCGGCCGCGCCCGGATTCGGGCAGCGCGACGCTCACCCGCGTCCAGTTGAGCGGAAAGCCGCTGCAGGCGGTCGCATCGGACTCCCAGCAGAAGTCGTTCGTGACCAGCGCCTCGTTGACGACCGCCAGTTGCTGCGTGAACGCACCGACGTCGTCGGGGCCTGCGCCGACGTCGCTGCAGTCGCCGCTCGAGCAGGCGCGCACGTAGAGTCGCTCGGGCAGCTGGAACAGATCGTCGACTGCGGCGCGCGTCCAGAAGCTCAGGCGCATGCCCGGCGCGAAATCGATCGGGGGCGTCAGCAGCCAGCTGCTGTTGGTCATGAAGGAACCGGACAGCGTCCAGCCGGCCGACAGCACGCGCGTATGCGGCTGGCCGCTGTGGCCGCCGAAGTTGAGCAGGCGGTTGCTCGGTTGATTGCCGTAGTCCCACAACACCGGCGCCGCGTCGCCGGTACCGGCGCTGCGGTTGTAGCGCAGCCAGCCGTCCTCGGCGTAGAGCGTGTCGATGCGGTCGAAGTCCTCGCGACACTGCTCGCCCGAGGCACCGCCGTCCAGGACGATGGTCAGACCGGCATCCTGAAGGATGCGGGTCGTGGCGGGCCGGTCCGGCAGGCGCTGGGCGTCGGCGAAACCGGTGGCGATGAGACAACACGCGCCCAACAGGGCGGCGCTGGCGGTCGAACGGATGGCGGGCATGTAGGGCTCCGGCAGAGGTGGCGGACGGGATCGGTCGAGGAGGACCGGCCATACGGCCGCCCCCGCCCTCTCAATAGGCGATCCGGCGCGAAACCCGGCCAAGCGCCGATGCGGCGGCCGGCGCCACGCCGCCTGCAGGTCGCATACGTCGTCGGTCGAACGGTCCGGCCCGGCTCAACGCGTCGGTGAATCGCCGCCTTCGGCCGCGCGATCGAGCTCGGCGGCGTGACGGTGGGCCTGATCCTGGAGCGCCTTGGCCTTGGCGAGCGCTTCGCGCTGTGCATCGAGCACGGTCGGCTTCGGGGCCTCGACCGGCGGCGGCGACGGCGACGGCGAGCACGCCGCGATCGGCAGCACGAGTGCGAGGGTGGACGAGAGCAGACGCAGGCGATTCATCGGTGCTCCGCGGCGACGGGATCGGCTACAGTCTGCGCGTGGACCCGAGGACCGACAAGCGGGTGGGACCGTGATCGATCCGGCGCGCTGGCGGCTGGACGGTCAGGTCGCGCTGGTGAGCGGCGCGAGCCGCGGCATCGGGCTGGCCTGCGTGCGCGAGCTGGCCGGTCTCGGCGCGGACGTGCTGCTGGTCGCGCGCGACGAGCCGTATCTGGAGTCGATCACCGGCGAACTCGCCGAGGAGTTTCCGACACGGCGCCTGCTCGCGTTCGCGGCCGACGTTGCCGATGCCGAACAGCGCCTGGAGGTGTTCGACTGGATCGCCGACCTCGACCTGCCGTTGTCGCTGCTCGTCAACAACGCCGGCGGCAATACCAGCCGGCCGGCACTCGACTACACGCTCGAGGAAGTGCGCGGCCTGGTCGAGACGAATCTGCTCGGCGCGTTCGAGATGTGCCGCCTGGCGCATCCGCATCTGGCCGAGCACGGCGGCGCCGCGATCGTCAACGTCGGATCGGTGTCGGGACTGACCGCGGTGCGCACCGGCGCGCCGTACGGCATGACCAAGGCCGCGCTGCACCAGCTGACCCGCAACCTCGCCTGCGAATGGGCCGAGGACGGCATCCGCGTCAACGCGGTCGCGCCTTGGTACATCCGCACGCGCCGCACCGAGGAACCGCTGGCCGATCCGGATTATCTGGACGAAGTGCTCGAGCGCACGCCGATGCGCCGCATCGGCGAAGTCGAGGAAGTCGCCGCCGCGGTCGCATTCCTGTGCCTGCCGGCGGCCAGCTACGTCACCGGCGAGTGCATCGCCGTCGACGGCGGCTTTCTGCGCTACGGTTTCTGATGCTGCACGCCGCGATGCAGCGGCCGCCGGCTGCGTAACGCGTACTGCGGCGCCGAACGCGTGACCCGGTACGACAGCCGAAAACGGCGAGTCGGGCCTGGCGAAGCCTGCTACGGTGTCGTCCATGGACCGATCCTTCACCGCTCCGATGCCGAGCAGCGCCGCCTGCGAGCGGGCGCGGCTGACGCGCGACCGGCGCTTCGACGGTCTATTCTTCACGGCCGTGACCTCGACCGGCATCTACTGCCGGCCGGTCTGCCCGGCGCCGCTACTACCCGAGCGCCGCCGCGGCGGCCGCTGCCGGGTTCCGGCCGTGTCTGCGCTGCCGGCCCGAGGCGGCACCCGGCTCGCCGCTGCACCGCGCCCGCAGCGAACTGGTCGCCGGCGCACTGCGGCTGATCGAGCAGGGCGCGCTCGACGCCGGCTCGCTGCCGCAGCTGGCGCGCCGCGTCGGCGTCGGCGAGCGCCATCTGCGCCGCCTGTTCGCGGAGGAAATCGGCGCCAGTCCACTCGAGGTCGCGGCGACGCGCCGTCTGCTGTTCGCCAAGCAGCTGGTCGGCGAGACCGCCCTGCCGATGACCGAGGTCGCACAGGCGGCCGGCTACACGAGCCTGCGCCGCTTCAACGCTGCATTCGGTGCGGCCTACGGCAAGGCGCCGCGCGAGATCCGGCGCAGCCGCGAAGCGCTCGCGAACGGCGCCAGCGGCGAATGGACGCTGCGCCTGCCGTACCGCGCGCCGTACGATTTCGCGCAGCTCGCCGCGTTCTACGCGCGGCGCGCGATTCCCGGCGTCGAGGCGGTCGACGAGACCACGTATCGGCGCAGTTTCGTCGCCGACGGCGTGCCCGGCTGGTTCTCGGTCGAGCCGCTGCGCGGCGAGCACGCGCTCGCGCTGCGCGTGCATCATCCGCGCGGCGGCGTGCTCGGTCCGATCGCCGCACGCGTCAAGCGCATGTTCGACGTCGACGCCGATCCGCGCGCGATCGCCGCCGCGTTCCGGCGCGAAGACCTGCTCGCGCCGCTGATCCGGCGCTGGCCGGGCCAGCGCCTGCCGGGCGCCTGGGACGGATTCGAGCTCGCGGTCCGCGCCGTGCTCGGCCAGCAGGTCAGCGTGGCGGCCGCGCGCACGCTGGCGGCCCGGGTCGCTGCGCAGTACGGCACGCCGTACGCGCTCGGCGCCGCGGCCGGCGTCGGCGCGCTGTTCCCGACGCCGGATCGCCTCGCCGATGCGCCGCTCGAGTCCCTCGGCATCACGCGTGCCCGCGCGCAGACGATCCGCACGCTGGCCGCCGCCGTGCACGAAGGCCGCATCGCGTTCCGTGCGGAGCAGCCGCTGGCCGCGTTCGAGCGCGACTGGGTCGCCCTGCCCGGCATCGGCGCCTGGACCGCCCACTACGTCGCGATGCGCGCGCTCGCGCAGCCCGATGCGTTTCCGGCCGCCGATCTGATCCTGCGCCGCGCCGCCGGCCGGGGCCGGACGCTGACGACGCGCGAGCTCGAAACGCTCAGCGAGAGCTGGCGACCCTGGCGCGCCTATGCGGTGATGCTGCTGTGGCGCGCGAGTTGAGCGCCGGCGCACGGTGGTGCGATCGGACCGCGTCACGACGGTGCGCGGCACCGTGCACCCCATGCGCCAGGGCGCATCGACCGAACGCGAGCGATCGTCGCGTGTGCCGCGCAGCGCGCAACCGGACGGCCGAGCGGCGCCTGCGGCGACTCAGTGAAGCAAGCCTTCAAGCCACGCCGGGACGCCGTCCTGTCCCGTCAACCGACCAGGAACCTCCGATGGACTACGAACTGCTCCAGACCCCGATCGGTACGCTGCTGCTGGCCGGCGACGATGCCGGCCTGCACTACGTCGAGTTTCCGGGCGAATCGCAGGGGCGGCGCATCGAGCCGCACTGGCGTCACGATCGCACCCGTCTCGGCGAGGCGATCGCACAGCTCGACGCGTACTTCGCCGGCGAGCTGACCGCGTTCGATCTGCCGCTGGCCGCGCACGGCACGGCGTTCCGGCGCGGCGTCTGGAACGCGCTGACCGGTATTCCGTACGGCACGACGATCAGCTACGGCGAACTCGCGCGGCGCATCGGCCAGCCGTCGGCGAGCCGCGCGGTCGGCGCGGCGAACGGCGCCAATCCGATTCCGATCATCGTGCCGTGCCATCGCGTGATCGGCAGCAGCGGCGCGCTGACCGGCTTCGCCGGCGGCCTGCCGATCAAGCAGTGGCTGCTCGCGCACGAGCGCCGCCATGCATCGGCCGTGGCCCTGACGCTGCAGTAGCCGACTCGGCGCCGGTGCAGCCGCCGTGCCCGGGGCGTGCTGCGTACGCCGCTGACGCGGATGGTCCGGGCGCGTTCCGCGCCGGGCGTCACGACCAACGGCCCGGCTGCAGGAGCGCGGGCCGTTCGTCGCTCGGTATCACCAGGGCAGAGTCTGGCCGAGATGCGTGAAGCTGCCGGTCGGACCGTCGGGGCCGATCGTCGCGAGCTCGACGCTGGACCTGGCGCCGTCGGCGATCTCGAGGTCGCCCTCGCCGGCATTCATGTCGGTCTTCACATAGCCCGGATGGATCGCGTTGACCTTGATCGGCGACTCGCGCAGTTCGTAGGCCAGCTGCACGGTCCAGGCATTGAGCGCCGACTTGGAGACATTGTACGCCGGTACCTTGAACGCATAGATGCCCGAGCTCGGATCGCTGTGCAAGGTCAGCGAGCCGAGGATGCTCGACACGTTGACGATGCGCGCCGCGGCCGCTTTCTTCAACAGCGGCAGGAACGCCTGCGTGACCGCGACCACCGCGAACAGGTTCGTGTCGAACGTCGCCCGCCAGACCTCGAGCGTCTGCGCCGACGGCGGCTGGGCGAGGTCGTCGAGCAGGATGCCGGCATTGTTGACGAGGATGTCGAGGCGGCCGTGCGACCGCTCGACCTCGGCGACGGCGGCCGCGATGCTGGCCGCGTCGGCGACGTCGAGCGTGATCGCCTCGACCGGCAGATTCTCTCGCTGCAGCTTTGCCGCAGCCTCGGCAGCGCGGGCCTGGTCACGGCCGGCGAGCAGGACGCGCACGCCCTGCTGCGCGAGCTGACGCACCGTTTCCAGACCGATGCCACGCGTGGCACCGGTGACGAGGGCGATTTTCTGGGTCATGTCGATGTCTCCGATGATTCGGGCGCGGGCGATCCGCGCCGCCGTGTGAATTCGATGAAGGGGCCGCTATGCGGCGCGCGTCGACGCCGGCTCGCAGCCGGCGCGTCGAGGAGCCGGCCCTTTCGCCGTCGCGCCGTCGCGCGAGCGGCCCGCGTCGATGCGGATCCGCCCGGCACACCGATGATGGGCCGCCACCGGAGAGCCATCAATGCGCCGCCGCGGCTGTCGGAGTCGACTGGTTCGGCAGTTGAAGCGGCGCCGAGCGCGCGCGGCGACGGCGCACCAGCAGATAGAACACCGGCGTCAGCAGCAGGCCGAAGAACGTGACGCCGAGCATGCCGGAGAATACCGCTACGCCCATCGCGCGGCGCATCTCCGCGCCGGCGCCGGTCGACAGCACCAGCGGCACCACGCCCATCACGAACGCCAGCGAGGTCATCAGGATCGGACGCAGGCGCAGGCGGCAGGCGTCGAGCACGGCCTGCCAGACGGTCTCGCCCTGCGCCTCGCGGTCCTTCGCGAATTCGACGATCAGGATCGCGTTCTTGCAGGCGAGGCCGACCAGCACGATCAGGCCGATCTGCGTGAAGATGTTGTTGTCGCCGCCGGACGCAAGTACGCCGAGGATCGCGCAGAGCAGGCACATCGGCACGATCAGGATCACCGCCAGCGGCAGCGAAAGACTTTCGTACTGCGCGGCCAGCACCAGAAACACCAGCAGCACGACCAGCGGGAAGATGTAGACCATCGTGTTGCCGGCCAGGATCTGCTGATAGGTCAGATCGGTCCACTCGTAGGCCATGCCATTCGGCAGCTCGGCCGCGAGCACTTCCTCGATCGCGCGCTCGGCCTGTCCGCTGCTGTAGCCCGGTGCCGGGCCGCCGTTGATCTCGGCGGCCAGATAGCCGTTGTAGTGCGGCACGCGGTCCGGTCCGGAGGTCTCGCGCGCGGTCACGAAGCTCGCCAGCGGAATCATGTCGCCGCGCGCATTGCGGGTCTTGAGCCGGCCGATGTCCTCGGCGTGGATCCGGAACCCCGGCTCGGCCTGCGCATTGACCTGGTAGGTGCGGCCGAAGCGGTTGAAATCGTTGACGTAGAGCGAGCCCAGGTACATCTGCATCGTGTCGTAGATGTCCTGCAGCGCGACGCCGGCCGCCTTGGCCTTCTCGCGGTCGACCTCGACGTCGATCTGCGGCACGTTGACCTGGAAGCCCGAGAACACGCCGGCGAGCTCGGGGCGCTGGCCGGCCTTGGCGACGACGTTCTGCACCTGCCGGTACAGCTCGTCGGCGCCGAGATTGGCGCGATCCTGCACCTGCAGCTTGAAGCCGCCGATCGTGCCGAGGCCCTGCACCGGCGGCGGCGGGAAGATCGCGATGAAGGCGTCCTGGATCTTCGCGAACTCGCCGTTCATCGCCGCCGCGATCGCGCCGGCCGACAGCGACGGATCGCGGCGCTCCTCGAACGGCTTGAGCGGCGTGAACGCGATGCCGGAGTTCGGCGCGTTCGTGAAGCCGTTGATCGACAGGCCCGGGAACGCCGGCACCGACTCGACGCCCGGCGTGGCCAGCGCGATGTCGCCCATCCGCCGCACGACGGCCGTGGTGCGGTCCAGCGTCGAGGCATCCGGAAGCTGCGCGAAGCCGACCAGGTACTGCTTGTCCTGCGCCGGCACGAAGCCGGTCGGCGCCTTCGAGAAGCCGACCGCGGTCAGGCCGATCAGGCCGACATAGACGAACACCGCGACCGCGCCGGCACGCAGGATGCGGCTGACCGCGCCGACGTAGCCGTTCGACGCGCGTGCGAAGAACCGGTTGAACGGCCGGAAGAACCAGCCGAGCGAGAAGTCGAGCAGGCGCGTGAGGCGGTCGCGCGGCGCATCGTGCGCCTTCAGCAGCAGCGCCGACAGCGCCGGCGACAGCGTCAGCGAGTTGATCGCCGAGATCACCGTGGAGATCGCGATCGTCAACGCGAACTGCTTGTAGAACTGGCCGGACAGACCGCTGATGAACGCGGTCGGCACGAACACCGCGCACAGCACCAGCGCCGTCGCGACGATCGGCCCGGTCACTTCCTTCATCGCCTGGATCGTCGCGTCGAGCGGCGAGAGGCCCTCCTCGATGTTGCGCTCGACGTTCTCGACGACGACGATCGCGTCGTCGACGACGATGCCGATCGCGAGCACGAGACCGAACAGCGAGAGCGTGTTGAGTCCGAAGCCGAACAGGTGCATGACGCCGAGCGTGCCGATCAGCGAGACCGGCACCGCCAGCAGCGGAATGATCGACGCGCGCCAGGTCTGCAGGAACACGATCACCACGATCACGACCAGCGCGATCGCCTCGAGCAGCGTATGCAGCACGGCCCGGATCGAGCCGCGCACGAACACGGTCGGATCGTAGGCCGGGTCGTAGTCGATGCCCTCGGGGAACGACTTCTTGAGCTCGGCCATCTTGGCGCGGACCGCATCGGAGATCGCGATCGCGTTGCTGCCGGGCCGCTGGAAGATGCCGATGCCGACCGCGGTCTGGTTGTTGAGCATCGCGCGCAGCGCGTAATTGTCCGAGCCCAGCTCGACGCGCGCGACGTCGCGCAGCCGGGTGATCTGGCCGGCACTGCCGGTCTTGACGATGATGTCGGCGAAATCCTCCTCGTCGACCAGGCGGCCGCGCGTGTTGACCGCGATCTGGAAGTGCGGCTTGGCCGAACCGTCCGACACGCTCGGCGCCGACGGCGAGCCGAGCTGGCCGGCGGCGACCTGCACGTTCTGCTCGCGGATCGCGTTGGCGATGTCGGTGGCGGTCAGGCCGCGTGCGGCGACCTTCTCCGGATCGAGCCAGACGCGCATCGAGTAGTTGCCGCCGCCGAACTGCTGCACCTCGCCGACGCCGTCGATCTTGGCGAGCTCGTCCTTGATGTAGAGCGTGAGGTAGTTGGCGAGGTAGTTGAGGTCGTAGCGGCCGTCCGGCGAGGTCAGGAATACGCCCATCGTGATGTCGGGCGTGGACTTGTTGACGGTCACGCCGATGCGCTGCACGTCCTGCGGCAGCTTCGGCGTGGCCTGCGCGACGCGGTTCTGCACGAGCACCTGCGCCTTGTCGACGTCGGTACCGAGCTTGAAGGTGACCGTCAGCGTCATCACGCCGTCGCTGGTCGCCTGCGAGAACTGGTACAGCATGCCCTCCACGCCGGTGATCGCCTGCTCGAGCGGGCCGGCCACGGTGTCGGCGATGACCTGCGGGTTGGCGCCCGGATAGGTCGTGCGGACGACCACGGTCGGCGGCACCACCTCCGGGTACTCGGAGATCGGCAGCGACGGGATCGCGATCAGGCCGGCCAACAGGATCAGGGCCGACAGAACGCCGGCGAAGACCGGGCGCGTGATGAAGAACTGGGAGAAATTCATGGCAGGGTCCTTGGCGCACCCCGGTGCGTCGGGGTCACGCGCCGCGTATGGCGGGCTGTCTGAAGAACGGTTGGAACGATGCGGAACGGCGATCGCGGGCGGATCGGCCGCCCGGTGGTCGATCCGCGACGGAGAAACAGATACACGCCGCGTCTGCGGCCCAATCGGCCGCCGGCAGCCGCCGCGAAGGGCGCCTGCCGGCAGGCGCGTCCGTCAGCGCTGCGCGTGCTCGCCGGGGGCGGCACGGCTCGCGACCAGCCGCGTTGCATCGCGGTCGGCCGCGACCTGTGCGACGCCGGCGCGGTCGGCGTCCATCTCGACGCGGGTCGGCTTGACCGTGATGCCGGGGCGCACGTGCTGCAAGCCGTTGACGACGATCACGTCGCCGGCGGCCAGGCCGCTCTTGACGACGCGCAGGCCGTCGATCGAGGCGCCGAGCTCGACGAAGCGCGCCTCGAGCGTGTCGTCGGGCTTGAGCGCGAGCACGAATTTCTTGCCGAGGTCGACGCCGACCGCTCGATCGTCGACGAGGATCGCCTCGCGGCTCTCGCCGCCGACCAGCTTGATCCGCGTGAACAGGCCCGGCGTGAAGCGGCCGTCGGCGTTGTCGAATACCGCGCGGCCGCGGATCGTGCCGCTTTGCGTGTCGACCTGGTTGTCGATGAAGTCCAGATGCCCCTCGTGCGGATAGCCCTGCTCGTCGATCAGGCCCATGAAGACCGGCGTCGCCGTGTGGCGGCCGTCGCTGCCGCGCACCGCGCTGCGCGAGAAACGCAGATAGGTCTGCTCGTCGGCGTCGAAGTACGCGTAGACCGGGTTGTCCGAGACCACGGTGGTCAGCACGCTGTCGCCGGTCGCGAGATTGCCGGCGGTGATCAGCGCGCGCGACACGCGTCCGTCGATCGGCGAGCGCACCTGGGTGAACTCCAGGTTCAGCCGCGCGGCCTCGAGTGCGGCCGCCGCCGCGCCGATGCCGTCGGCACCGGTGCTGGCCAGCGTCGAGAGCTGGTCGAACTCCTGCTGCGAGATCATGTGCTGGGCGACCAGGCGCTTGCCGCGCTCGTGGTTCGAGTCGGCCAGCTTGGCCTGCGAACGCGCCTGCTTGACCGCCGCCGACAGCCGGTTGACCTCGGCCTGGAACGGACGCGGATCGATGCGGAACAGCAGCTGCCCCTTGCGGACCCGCGAACCCTCGGCGAACTGCACCGAGTCGATGAAGCCGTTGACGCGGGGGCGCACCTCGACGCTCTCGACCGCTTCGAGGCGACCGGTGAACTCCTCCCAGTCGCGCAGCGGCTTGGCGACGACAGCGGCCACGGTCACCGCGGGCGGCGGCGGCGCGGCGGTCGTCGCGACGTCGGCGCTGCCGCGGCTGCAGCCGGCCAGCAGGACGGCCAGTCCCAGAAGCACAACGGAGGTACGGATCGCTGACATGGCACAATTCCTTCAAGACCGAAAGCGGAACCCCGGTCCGTCCAGCGGCCCGCGGGTGAATCAGGTGCGAAAGCCCCGTGCTGCGCCGCCGCTTGACCACCGCCGCCAGGGCGCCGATCGTGCGAGGTACGTTACCGGTCAGTCACATTGTGCTAGTGTTACTGACCGGTAACTAACCTGTCAAGAGGAGTTTTTCGTCATGAGCAAGCTCAAGTCCGAGGGGGTCGACAAGGCCGCGTCGGACAAGCCGCGCGTACGCGACCGCATCTTCGATACCGCCAGCGAGCTGTTCTATCGGCACGGCATCCGCGCGGTCGGCGTCGACGCGATCGCCAGCGAAGCCGGCACCAACAAGATGAGCTTCTATCGGAGCTTTCCGTCGAAGGACGACCTGGTCGCCGAATATCTGTGCGGCCAGCAGCGCGAGTACTGGCAGTGGTGGGACGAGGTCGTCGCGCCGCACCAGGGCGATCCGCGGCGGCAGATCGAGGCACTGATCGAATCGACGATCGACCTCGCGCGTCTCAAGGCCAAGACCGCCGAGGGCTGTCGGACCGCGCGCGGCTGCGCGCTCGGCAATGCGGCCGTCGAGATTCCCGAGGACAACGAGCGCCTCGGCGACATCGTCCACAACTACAAGTCCGAGATCCGTCGCCGGCTGCGCGCCTTGGCGGCCGAGGCCGGCGCGCGCGATGCCGATGCGCTCGGCGATGCGCTGATGCTGCTCCTCGAAGGCGGCCTCTACACGCGCCTGACCTTCCCCGACAACACCGGTCCGATCGCGGCGATCACGCAGGCAGCCGGCTGGCTGCTCGATGCCTGTACGACGCCGGGCTGCACGGCCGGGTCGGCGAAGCGGCCGCGCGGCCGCGCCTGAGCGCAGCGCAGGCCGGCGGCCCGCGGCGACCCGACCGGGCGGCTCGCTCCCCTGGTGGGTCGGTGCTCAGCCTCGTGCCCCTCCGAATCGCTCGATCGGCCGGGATGCGGCTGCGGCCGCACTTGCGCGGCGCTCAGCGGCGCCGCTCGATCCCGACCGGCAGCGCGGACAGGCGCGCGTACTCGCCGTGCTCGAAGCGCTGCGGGTCGTCGAGCCAGTCCAGCAGCATCGGCGTCGCGTCGTTGCCCCAAAACCGTCGTTCGCCGACCGCCAGCGTCGGCACGCCGAACACGCCGGCGCCGATCGCCGCCTCGGTGTTCGCGCGCAAAGCGGCCTTGACCGCGTCGGTGCCGATCGCGGCGGCGACGTCGGCGATGCCGAGCCGTGCGGCGGGCTCGGCCAGCGAGGCCGCATCGTCGCCGGCACGGCCGTCGCGCCAGAGGTGATCGAAGATCGTGACGATCGAGGTCCAGTCGGTGCCGGCCGCGATGCACAGCCGCAGCGCCGCGACCGGATTGAACGGATGCGCCGGCGGAAAGCGCAGCGTGCGCCCGGCGCGCTCGGCCTGCCACTGGACCATCCGATAGGTGAAATCGCGCTTGCCGGGAATCTCGGCCGGACCGAGCTGGCCGTGATGCTGCAGCACGGCGCCGAACAGGATCGGCACCGGCGTGACCGCGAGCCGGTCGCGCAGCGCGTGGATGCTCGGCAGCTGCAGATACGCGAACGGCGAGACGAAATCGAAGTACCAGTGTGAACTCATTCCGGTTCCTACTGTGAACGGGAGCGCCCGCACGGCGTGAAACGGCGCGGCGTCCAGCCGTGGGCGGAGGCGCTACGATAGCGCAGCCATGGCCGACGCCGCCGACACCACTGCCCTGCTGGCCCGCGCCGGCGCCGGCGAACGCCATGCGTTCGACGCGCTGCTGCCGCAGGTCTACGAACGGCTGCGGCGGCTCGCGCACCGCCAGCTGATCGGCGAGAGCGCCCATACGCTGAGCACGACCGCCTTGGTCCACGAGGCCTGGCTCGGCATGGTGCAGCAGCGCGAGCTCGCGTTCGCGGACCGCGCGCATTTTCTCGGTTACGCCGCGACCGCGATGCGCCACATCCTGGTCGACCACGCGCGCCGCAAGTCCGCGCAGAAGCGCGGCGGCGGCCAGCGCCTGCTCGACTGGCAGGCACACGACGTGCCGGTCGAGGATCTGGCGGCCGACCTGCTCTGTCTGGACGAAGCGCTCGACGAACTCGCCGGCGTCGATGCGCGGCTCGCTCGCGTCGTCGAGCTGCGCTTCTTCGGCGGGCTGTCGGTCGAGGAGACCGGCGAGCTGCTCGGCATCACCGCGCGCAGCGTCGTGCGCGACTGGCGCAAGGCACGCGCGTTCCTGCACCAGACGCTGCAGAGCCGGGCGTGAATCCGGCCCTGCGCGCGCGCTGGACCGAACTCGAACCGCTGTTCGATCGCGCGCTCGACCTCGATGCCGACGCGCGCGAGGCGTTCCTGCGCGACGAAGTGGCCGACCCGCAGCTGCGCGAACTGCTGGCCGGCCTGCTCGCCGGCGACCGCAGCGAGGGCTTTCTCGATGCCGACGACGCGAGCCGGGCCAGCCGCCTGCTGCACGAGGGAGACGGCGCGAGTCCCGAGTCGATCGGGCCGTACCGCATCGTCCGGCTGCTCGGCGAGGGCGGCAGCGGCAGCGTTTACCTGGCCGAACGCGACAGCGACGGCTATACGCGTCGGGTCGCGCTGAAGCTGTTGCGCGTCGGCCTGCGCGATCCGGCCGAGCAGGCCCGGTTCCGCCGCGAGCGGCGCATCCTGGCGCGCCTGACCCATCCCTCGATCGCGCGCCTGCACGATGGCGGCTTCACCGCCGAGGGCGTGCCGTGGTTCGCATTGGACTACATCGAAGGCCAGCCGCTGACGCAGTGGTGCGACGACCGCCGGGTCGGCCTGCGCGAACGCCTGGCGCTGCTGGCCGCGGTCTGCCGGGCGGTGGCCTACGCGCATCGCGCGCTGATCGTCCATCGCGATCTCAAGCCGGCCAACATCCTGGTCGACCAGGACGGACGTCCGCATCTGCTCGACTTCGGCATCGCCAAGCTGCTCGACGCGTCCGAACGCGGCGAGGACACGCGCACCGCGCTGCGCCGGCTGACGCCGGCCTATGCCGCACCCGAGCAGTTCACCGGCGGCGCGGTCACGACCGCGACCGACGTCTACGCACTCGGCGTGCTGCTGCACGAACTCGCGACCGGACTGCGCCCGGTCGTCGCGGCCGACGGCGAAGCGCGTACGGCGTCGGCGACGTTCGACGCGCAGGGCGGCCGCGACGCGATCGCCCGGGCGCGCGACACGCATGCGCGGGCACTGTCGCGCGCACTGCGCGGCGACCTCGACACGATCGTCGCGACGGCCGTCGCGACCGATCCGCAGCGCCGCTACGGCGGCGCCGACGCGCTGGCCGACGATCTCGAACGCCACCTGCGGCAGCAGCCGATCCATGCGCGCCGCGCGTCGGCCCGTTATCGTCTCGGCAAGTTCCTTGCGCGTCATCGCGTCGCGACGGTCGCCGCCGTGCTGGTCCTCGCCAGCGTCGCGCTCGGCGTCGCGGCGACGCTGCGCGAATCGCGCGCGGCGCGGCAGGCCGCGGCGGCGGCCGCGCGCTCGGCCGAGCGCGCCGATGCGGTCAAGACGTTCACGCTGGAACTATTCGCCGGCGTCACGCCGGACGAGAGCCGCGGCCGCGTCGTCAGCGCGCGCGAGCTGCTCGAGCGCGGCGAGGCGCGCATGGCCGAGCTGCTGGACCGGCAGCCGCAGCTGCGCAGCGAACTGTCCGCGGCGCTGGCCGGCGCCTGGCGCCAGCTCGGCGCGCTCGACCGCGCCGACGCGCTGGCCGAGCGTGCGCTGGCCGCGGCCGACGACGGCGAGCGCCGCCATGCGGCACTGCTCGAGCTCGGCGCGGTGCGTTCGGCGCAGGGCCGCTTCGACGAGGCCGAGCGCGCGCTGCGCGCGGCATCGGCCGAGGCGACCGGGACCGCGGCACGCAGCGAAGCCGACGTGCGCCTCGCCGAGCTGCTCGCCGAGGCCGGCCGTCCGCAGGAAGCCGCGCAGCTGATCGACGCGACGATCGGCGCCGACCGGCGCGATCCGGCCGCTGCCGACCGGCTCGCGCGCGACCTCGCCGCACTCGGCAGCATCCGCTTCCGCTCCGGTGATCTGCCGGTCGCCGAGCAGGCGCTGCGCGAATCGCTCGCACTGACGCGCCAGGCACGGCCGCGGGCGCATACCGAGACCGCACGGCGCACGCACGATCTCGCCGTCGTGCTGCTGCAGAAGGGCGAAGCCGCCGAGGCCGCGAGCTTGCTGGAGGAAGCGCTGCAGACGCGCGTCGCCCTGCTCGGCGAGCGCCACCCGGACGTCGCGCAGAGCCGCTTCAACCTGGCGGTCGCCCGGCAGCGCCTCGGCGATTCCGACTCGGCCGCGCGCCTGTACGGCGAGGCGCTCGCGGTGCAGCGCGAGCAGCTGGGTCCGGCCCATCCGGACGTGGCCGCGACGCTGAATTCGCTGGCGATGCTGGCCTGGCAGCGCGACGACGTCGATGCGGCGATCTCCTACATGGGCGAGGCGCTGACGGCGGCGCGCGCGGCCTACGGCGACGCCCATCCGACCGTCGCGACGATGCTCGGCAACCTGGCCGCGTTCGAGCGCGTCAGCGGACGCCTCGACGAGGCCGAGCGTGATCAGCGTGCCGCGCTGGAGATCGCCCGGGCCGCACTCGGCGAGCGCCATTATCTGGTCGGCGTCGCGCGCACCGGACTGGCCGGCGTGCTGGTCGAGCAGGGTCGGCTCGATGCGGCGATCGAAGCCTATCGCGATGGCCTGACGATTCTCGAGGCCGGCCTCGGCGGCGCGCATGCCGACGTCGCACAGGCGCGTGCCGCGCAGGCCGAGGCGCTGCAGCAGGCCGGCCGTCTCGACGAAGCGCGCGCGGTCGCGGCGGTGGCGCGCGCGACGGCGACCGCCGCCTTGCCGGCCGGTCATCCGCGGCGCGCGCGCATCGAGCTGGCGGCGCTGCGGCTCGACGCCGCGGTCGACGGCTGCGCGGCGCTGCGGGCGGAGCTGCCCGGCGTCGTCGCCGCGCTCGGCGGCGGCGGCCATGCGCTGCGCACCGACCGTGCGTCGGCGCTGCTGCTGCAGGTGCGCTGCCTGCGCGAGGGCGGCCAGGACACCGAGGCGACCGAGGCGCTGGCGCAGGCCGATGCCGCACTCGCCGCCATGCGCTACGTGCCGCGCCGGCTGCGCGCCGAGCGCGCCGCGCTCTAGCCGGACCGCGCCGACCGCGCTCGGCGCGTCCGCCGGTCTCGATCCGCCAGCGGTCGCGCGCTGTCGCCGGTGCGGGCCGGCTGGCAGACTGCCGTTCGATTCCCGTCGTCGCGGAGCGCTCATGCCCAGTGCGATCCATCACCACAGTCAACGCGTCGGATGGCTGCGCGCGGCCGTGCTCGGTGCCAACGACGGCATTCTGTCGACGGCGAGTCTGCTGGTCGGCGTCGCCAGCGCCGATGCCGGCGCCGGCAACGTGCTGCTGGCCGGCGGCGCGGGCCTGGTCGCCGGCGCGATGTCGATGGCCGCGGGCGAGTACGTGTCGGTCAGCTCGCAGGCCGATACCGAGCGGGCCGATCTCGAACTCGAACGGCACGCGCTGGCCAACGATGCGCAGGCCGAACGCGACGAACTGGTCGACATCTACGTCGGGCGCGGCCTCGATCGCGCGCTGGCGCACCAGGTCGCCGATCAGCTGAGCGCGCACGACGCGCTCGGTGCGCACGCGCGCGACGAGCTGGGCCTCACCGCGACGCTGCGCGCGCGTCCGGTACAGGCGGCGCTGACTTCGGCGCTGACGTTTTCGATCGGCGCGGCGATCCCGCTGGCCGCGGCCGCGCTGGCGGCGCCCGCACACATCACGCCGGTCGTCGTGATCGCATCGCTGCTGTCGCTGGGCCTGCTCGGCGCGCTGGCCGCGCGCGCCGGCGGCGCACGCGCCGGTGTCGGCATCGCGCGCGTGCTGGTCTGGAGCGCGCTGGCGATGGCGGCGACCGCCGCGATCGGCCGTCTGGTCGGTACGACGCTCTGACCCGGAGCGGCGATGAGGCACACACCGCGCCGCTTCCGGGGGGTGGTCGCAACAGGGCCTTCGACGCGTTGCGCAGATGAGCCGCGTGTCGATCGCGCCTGAGCGGTCACGCCTGCGCGATTCTCGATCGACCGGCTGCGCCCTCGCGCCGGCGCAGGTCGTTCGACCCGCGACAGTCGGCCGCGCGCACTCAGGCCAGCGTCTCCAGATAGGACCGCAGCGGCTGCGCCGGCCGTCCGGTCAGGCGCGTCACGTCGTCGGAGACCGCGGCGTACTCGCCGGCGGCCAGTGCGGCGCGAAAGCTGGTCACGCCGCTGACGACGAATTCGGGCAGCCCGGCCGCGCGCAGTCCCTGCGCGAAATCGGCGAGCGGCAGATCGACCGCGCGGATCGGTCGCCCGAATACCTCGCCGAGCATCGCGGCGATGCGATGGCCGTCGACCGCCTCCGGACCGGTGATCTCGTAGACGCACCCGTCATGGCCGGACGTCGCCAGCGTCGCGGCCGCCGCCGCCGCGACGTCCTCGTGCGTGACGTAGGCCACCGGCGCGTCGATACCCGGCAGCGCCAGCACGCCGCTGTGGCGCGCCTGCTCGTAGAGACCGGCGTTGTTGGCCGCGTAGGCGTTGTCGCGCAGGATCGTCCAGGCCAGGCCGGACTCGGCCAGCAGCGCCTCGGTCAGGCGATGCGCGCCGGCCCATTCGAATCGGCTGTCGGCGCTGGGATGGGTCGCGCTGGTATAGACGATACGGCGCACGCCGGCGCGGCGCGCCGCCTCGATCGCGTTGCGGTGATGGCGCAGCCGGTCGGCGTCGACGCCCATGCTCGAGATCAGCAGCACGCTGTCGGCGCCGGCGAAGGCCGTCTCGAGCGTGTCGGCTCGCTCGTAGTCGGCGGCGGCGATGCCGAATCCGCGGGCCGCAAAATCCGCCAGCCGTTCCGGCGAACGGGCGGCGAGGCGGACTTCGGACGGTGCGACGCCGCGGGCCAGCAGGGCCTCGGCGGTGGTGCGGCCGAGATGGCCGGTGGCAGCGGTGACGACGATCATGTGGGCTCCTGGCTGGCGAATCGGATGTTGGTTACGGAACGAGACCAAGATACGATTCCGCATCTAACCTTCAAGAAGGGAGCGCAACGTGCCTCGGTTACCGTGCGATAACCGTCGCGGCGCGGCGATGCCGGGTCGGCCGGCATGAACCGGCGCCGCCTGACGCCGGACGGCGCGATCGACCCGGACTGCCCGGTCCGCGACGTGCTCGACCGCATCGGTGACCGCTGGACGGTCCTGGTGCTGAACGAGCTGTCGGCCGGCACTCGCCGTTTCACCGAACTGCGCCGCGGCATCGCCGACATCTCGCAACGCATGCTGGCCCAGACGCTGCGCACGCTCGAGACCGACGGCCTGGTCACGCGAACCGTCTATCCGACGATCCCGCCGCGCGTGGACTACACACTGACGCCGCTCGGCGAATCGCTGCTCGATCCGCTCGAAGGGCTGATCCGCTGGGCCGACGCCAGTCGGCCGGCGATCCACGCGGCACGCCGCGCCGCGCTGGCACGGGCGGCCGGCACCGCGCCGAGCGCGACGCCCGAACCGATCGCCGGATCGGCGCGCACCGCCGGCTGAACGGCGCGCACCGGCGCCGCAGGCCCGGTCGGATACCTTGACTTCCCCCGTGCGAGCCGCAGATTTTCCGGCGATGGCGCCTTCGTTCTCGCTTCAGGATTTCCACCCCGCGGTCGGCGCCTGGTTCGCGTCGCGCTTCGACGCGCCCACGCCGGCACAGCGCGAGGCCTGGCCGGCGATCGCCGACGGCCGGCATACGCTGATCGCCGCGCCGACCGGCTCGGGCAAGACGCTGGCGGCGTTCCTGGCCGCGATCGACGGACTGGTCCGCGAGGGCGTCGCGGCCGGCGGTCTGCCGGACGCCACGCGCGTGGTCTACGTCTCCCCGCTCAAGGCGCTGTCCAACGACATCGCGATCAATCTCGAGGCGCCGCTGGCCGGCATCCGCGATGAGCTGGCCAGGCGCGGCCTGGCCGATCTCGACATCCGTACCGGCGTGCGCACCGGCGACACGCCGGCCGCCGACCGCCAGCGCATGCTGAAGACGCCGCCGCACGTTCTGGTCACGACGCCCGAATCGCTGTACGTGCTGCTCGGTTCCGATTCGGGCCGGCTGATGCTCGGCGACGTGCGCACGGTGATCGTCGACGAGATCCACGCGATCGCCGACGACAAGCGCGGCAGCCATCTCGCGCTGACGCTGGAACGGCTCGAAGCGCTGTGCCAGCGGCGGCTGGTGCGCGTGGGCCTGTCGGCGACGCAGAAGCCGATCGAGGAGGTCGCGCGATTCCTGGTCGGCGCGCATCAGGTCGACGCCGACGGACGGCCCGACTGCGTCGTCGTCGACAGCGGCCACGTGCGCGAGCGCGATCTGGCGATCGAGATGCCGCCGCTGCCGCTCGAGGCGGTGATGTCCAATCAGGCCTGGGACCTGGTCTACGACCGCATCGCCGACTGCGTGCGGACGCACCGCACGACCCTGGTCTTCGCGAACACGCGGCGCCAGACCGAGCGTGTCACGCGCCATCTCGGCGAACGGCTCGGTCACGAGCACGTCGCCGCCCACCACGGCAGCCTCGCCAAGGAGCTGCGCCTGCGCGCCGAGCAGAGGCTCAAGCAGGGCGAGCTGCAGGTGCTGGTCGCGACCGCCTCGCTCGAGCTCGGCATCGACATCGGCGAGGTCGATCTGGTCTTCCAGCTCGGCTCGCCGCATTCGATCGCCGCCTTCCTGCAACGCGTCGGCCGTTCCGGCCACGCGGTCGGCGCGACGCCGAAAGGCCGCCTGGTTCCGCTGTCGCGCGACGACCTGGTCGAGTGCGCCGCGCTGCTCGACTGCGTGCGCCGCGGCGAGCTGGACCTGCTGCACATACCGGAGGCGCCGCTCGACGTGCTCGCGCAGCAGATCGTCGCCGAGACGGCCTGCGCCGAATGGGACGAGGGCGCGCTGTTCGACTGGCTGCGCCGGGCCTGGCCGTACCGCGCGCTGACGCGCGAGATTTTCGATGCGGTCGTGACGATGCTCGCCGAAGGTTTCACGAGCCGGCGCGGCGCGCGCGCCGGCTATCTGCACCGCGACGCGGTGCACGGCCGTCTCAAGGGCCGTCGCAACGCGCGGCTGACCGCGCTGACCTCCGGCGGCACGATTCCCGACACCGCCGACTACACGGTCGTGCTCGAGCCCCAGGCGACGACGGTCGGCACGGTCCACGAGGATTTCGCGATCGAGAGCCTGGCCGGCGACGTGTTCCAGCTCGGCAACGCCTCGTACCGGATCCTGCGCGTCGAACGCGGCCGGGTCCGCGTCGAGGACGCGCACGGCCAGCCGCCGACGATTCCGTTCTGGGTCGCCGAAGCGCCGGGCCGCAGCGACGAGCTGTCGGCGAGCGTGTCGCGGCTGCGTGCCGACCTCGACCGCCGCCTCGCCGACGGCGTCGAGGCGGCGCGCCGCTGGCTGACCGAGACGCTGGCGATCGACGAGGCGGCGGCCACCGCGATCGTCGAGTATCTGGCCCGCGCACGGCAGGCGCTCGGCCTGCTGCCGACGCAGCGGCAGCTCGCGATGGAGCGCTTCTTCGACGAGTCCGGCGGCACCCAGCTGGTGATCCACTCGCCGTACGGCAGCCGCGTCAACAAGGCCTGGGGCCTGGCGCTGCGCAAGCGCTTCTGCCGCACCTTCAACTTCGAGCTGCAGGCCGCGGCGACCGAGGACGCGATCATCCTGTCGCTGTCGACCAGCCACAGCTTCCCGCTGGCCGACGTCGCGCGCTATCTGCATTCGGCCAGTGCGCGCGACGTGCTGATCCAGGCCCTGCTCGACGCACCGTTGTTCGGCGTGCGCTGGCGCTGGGCGGCGACCACCGCCCTGGGACTGCCGCGCTACACCGGCGGCCAGCGCGTCGCGCCGCAGCTGCAGCGCATGAAGTCCGAGGATCTGCTGGCGACGGTGTTTCCCGATCAGGTCGCCTGCCTCGAGAACATCGTCGGCGAGCGGCAGATTCCCGATCATCCGCTGGTCGCGCAGACGCTTCGGGACTGCCTCGGCGAAGCGATGGATGCCGAAGGCTGGCTGGCCGTGCTGCGCGGCCTGGAGAGCGGCGCGATCACGATGACCGCGCGTGACCTGCCCGAGCCCTCGCCGCTGGCGGCCGAGATCCTGACCGCCCGGCCGTACGCATTCCTCGACGACGCGCCGCTCGAGGAGCGCCGCACCCAGGCCGTGCAGATGCGCCGCTGGAGCGATCCGGAATCGGCCGACGATCTCGGTGCGCTCGACGCCGACGCGATCGCCGCGGTCCGCGAGGAGGCCTGGCCCGGCGCGCGCGACGCCGACGAGATGCACGAGGTGCTGATGGATCTGGGCTGGATCGGCAGCGAAGAAGCCGCCGCCACGCCCGAGTGGACCGGCTGGCTCGAGCGCCTCGCGCGCGACCGCCGCGCGACGCGCGTGCATGCCGGTACCGATCGCGTGCACTGGTGCGCAGCCGAGCGGCTGCCGCAGCTCGATGCCGTGTTTCCGGCGGCGCGCCGCGAGCCGGCGATCGCTGCGCCGCCCGGCTACGCCTCGACCGCCTGGACCGCCGAGACCGCGCTGATCGACCTGCTGCGCACGCGCCTGACCGCGCTCGGGCCGACGCGCGCCGCGGACCTCGCCGCCTCCCTCGGCGTGGCCGCCGGCGCCGTCGAGGCCGCGCTGGTCGCGCTCGAGACTGAAGGCTACGTGCTGCGCGGACGCTTCACGCCGGGCACCGGCCACGAGGAGTGGTGCGAACGCCACCTGCTGGCGCGAATCCACCGCTACACGCTCAAGCGGCTGCGTCGCGAGATCGAGCCGGTCGAGCCGCGCGATTTCATGCGGTTCCTGTTCGAGTGGCAGCGCGTGGCGCCCGGCGCGCGCGCCAGCGGTTCCGAAGCGCTGCAAGGCATCGTCAATCAACTGGAGGGCTATCAGACCGCCGCCGGCGCCTGGGAGGCCGATCTGCTGCCGGCCCGCCTCGCCGATTACGCGATCGGCTGGCTCGACGAGCTGTGCCGCAGCGGCCGCGTGGTCTGGGCACGCATCGCCGACGCGACCGCCGCGGGCCGCCCGCGCGCGGCCGGTCCGCTGCGCAGTACGCCGATCGTGATCGTGCCGCGGCGCTCGCTGGCGCTGTGGACCGGCCTCGGTGCCCAGGCCGGCGAGGCCGGCCCGGTGTCCTCGCGCGCACAGGTGGTGCTGGACCTGCTCGACCGCGAAGGCGCGCTGTTCTTCGACGAACTCGTGCACGGTACGCGTCTGCTCCGGACCGAGCTCGAGAACGTGCTCGGCGAGCTGGTTTCGCGCGGCCTGATCCACGCCGACGGCTTCGCCGGCCTGCGCGCCCTGCTGATGCCGGCGTCCAAGCGCGGCTCGCATCGCACGCGTCGCATCCGCCACGGCGCCCTGCTCGGTATCGAGGATGCCGGTCGCTGGGTGCCGCTGCGCGGCACGCGGCGCGCCGCGGACGCCGCCGCGCAGGACGCCGCGCGCACCGCCGCCGCGACCGACGAGGACACGCTCGAACACGCTGTGCGCGTGCTGCTGCGGCGCTACGGCGTGCTGACCTGGCAACTGCTGGCGCGCGAGGCCGACTGGATGCCGCGCTGGCGCGAACTGGTGCGCGTGTGCCGCCGTCTCGAGGCGCGCGGCGAGATCCGCGGCGGCCGCTTCGTCGCCGGTCTGTCCGGCGAGCAGTTCGCGCTGCCCGAAGCGGTCGCGGTACTGCGTTCGGTGCGGCGCCGGCCGGCCGACGGCAGCCTGGTCGTGATCGCCGCTACCGATCCGCTGAATCTCGTCGGCATCGTCACGCCGGGCACGCGCGTCGCCGCCAGCGTCGGCAGCCGGGTGCTCTACGAGGATGGTGTCCCGGTCGCGACGGTCGCGGCCGGCACGATCGCCCGCATCGACGCCGGCGATCCGACGCGGCCGCTGCCGGCCGAATGGCGCGAGGCATTGATCCGCGGTACGCGCATGCCGGCCGTCTCAGCACACGCCGCGGTGTCCAGGACGCATTGAGCCTTCACTTTTGCGCCGGCGCCGAGCCCTGCGACCGTCGCGCAGACGCGAAAAAGCCGGGACATGCCCGGCTTTTTCGTGTCACCTCGTGCGAGCGTCGATCACGGACGCTTCGGCGAGGGCAGCTTCTCCTGCGCCATCTTGAGCGACCTGGCCGCTTCTTCCTGGTAGGCCTTGACCGCTGCGTCGTCGAGCCGGCCGCCCTTGCCGTCCTCGTTGAGGATCGCCGCGCCGCTCTCGTCCCAGCCGATCCGCGTCGAGCCGGCGATCACGCCGAGCGGGCGGTCGTCCTTGAACGCGTACTGCACGGTCGAACGGCCGGCTTCGCCGCGATCGGTGATCACGCGCGCGAAACGCACGTGACCTTCCGAGACGAACGCGTCCCAGGCCACCGAGACCTGATCGTTGAGGTAGGAGCCTTCGATCCGCTTCATGCCGCCCGAGTTCGAGCGGATCTTGTTGATCTCTTCCTTGAGCTTCTCACCGGGCGTGGCTTCGGCGTTGAGCACGACCTGGGCGGACGCGCCGTTGCCGCCGGTGAGCACCGGGGAATTGAGCGCCGGCATGAAGCGGCGGTCGCCGTCGACCAGCATCGCCTCGATGACGTAGGTGTGATTGGGATCGATCTTGGCCGGATCGAAATCGAGCGTGAACTGGAACGGCGGATTGCCGCCGACCGGCTGCACCTTTTCGGCGACCGCGATCTCCGGCTGCGACAGGTCGACCAGGCGCACCGTCAGCTTGGCTTCGGCGCCGAGCGGAATCTGGTCACGCAGTGCGACCGTGCCGCTGATCGAGGTGGCCTGCGCTGCGGCCGGCGCGTTGGCCGGTGAGGTGCCGTTCGCCGGGGTGCCGCCCTGGTCGCCCGACTGGCATCCGCCGAGCACCAGCAGCCCCGCCAGCGCGGGGGCGAAAAGTTTCCGCATGAGTACACCCTCCAGAAAAGTTGAGTCGGCTAATCAACGAAACGTATCGTAGAACGGAACGGGGCGAAAGCACCCCCGTCCGCGCATGTCGGCGCGGCCTATGGGGGTGCTGCGACGCGCGAATGATAGCAGTACCGGTCAAATCCGCCGGATCGCGGGCCCCGATCCATGCGTCCGGTTATCGCGCCGCCGGTCGGAAGCGGGCCTGAACGCAGCGCCGTCAGTTCAGTGTCGAGCAGACCTTGTTGCGCCCGGCCTGCTTGGCGCGGTAGAGATGCTCGTCGGCGGCGCGCAGCAGCTTGCTGACCGTGTTGGTCTCGGCGTCGCGACTGGCCACGCCGATGCTGATCGTGATGCCGGGCGGCACCGGCGGGCCGGTGTCGGCGTGCAGGTCGAGCGCGGCGACCGCGATGCGCACGCCCTCGGCGAACGACACCGCGTGCTCGAGCGGCTGTTCGGGCACGATGATCGCGAACTCCTCGCCGCCGATCCGCGAGACGATCAGCTCCTGCGGGGCCTGCTCGCGCAGGATCGCCGATACCCGCCGCAGCACGATGTCGCCGGCCGGGTGGCCGTAGCGGTCGTTGACTTCCTTGAAGTGATCCAGATCGATGATCAGCAGCGCCAGCGGCCGGCTGTGGCTGGCCGCGCGCGCCAGTTCCTTTTCGAGCAGCTCGAGAAACTGGCGGCGGTTGTAGAGCTCGGTCAGCGGATCGATCGTCGCCAGCAGGTAGAGCTCCTCGTGATAGCGCATCTCGAGCGAGGAGGTGTCCATGAACTTGAACACCCAGCTGCCGATCGTGATGTGGTCGCCGTCCTTGAGTTCGGCCTCGATGATCGGCTGATCATTGATGAAGGTCTTGTTGGTCGAGTCGAGGTCCTTGATGCGGTAGCCGGACGGCTCGAGCCAGATGCGGCTGTGCAGCCGCGAGATGCTGTGCTCGAGCAGCTGCAGGCCGGCGTCGGGCGAGCGCCCGATCAGCAGCGGATCGAGGCCCAGATCGATGCGCTGGCCGAGCCGCTGCCCCTGCAGCACGATCAGGCAGGCCTGGCCGTGTTCGACGCCAAGCTCACGCTGCGGCCGGATCGTGCGTCGCTGGGTGGTGCTCGGATCGTTGTCGCGCGAACTCATGGATGTCGAGGCAGGGCGAGCACGGACACGCCGGGCGTGTCCGACAGAAGACGGGTGACCGGTTCGGACGGCCGTTGCGGGGAACGGTTGCGATGCGGACACCGCGCCGCTTCGGGCGCTAGCGTAGCAGACCCGGCCCGGCGGCGAACGCGCCGGCGGGCTGGAAGCGTCGCGCGGCCGGCGGCCGCACGACGCCGTGGAGTCAGGCTCGTTTGATCAGCCCGATGATGACCAGCAGGATGACCGCACCGATCAGCGCATTGATGATCGCAGCGACGATGCCGCCGCCGATCGCGAGACCGACCTGCGGCAGCAGCCAGCCGGCCAGGAATGCGCCGACGATGCCGACGACGATGTTGCCGAGCAGGCCGAATCCATGTCCCTTGACGATGAGTCCGGCCAGCCAGCCGGCCACGGCGCCCACGATGAGCCAAACAAGGACAGTTTCGATAGCCACGTTGTGATCCCCTTTCCCAGCGTCGCCCGATGCGACGGCGCCCATTCTGCGCCGAGCACGGCCGCCGAGCATGGCGCACCGCGGCAGTCGCCGCTGCGCCCGGCTCAGGACCCCGGCCGATTGGGATCGCGAGGGCCTTGCGCCTGCGGCTGGGCGACCGCGCGCCGGGCGCGGGCGCGCTCGCGGATCGCCGCCAATGCTTCGGGACCGAGCATCGCCGAGTCGGGTCGGGCGCGCGAGGCCACACGCTCGCCGGCGATCGAGAACACGACGCCGAACAGGCCGATCGCGGTGCCGAGGATGCCCAGGCCCAGGATGCCCGGACTGTGCGTCGTCAGCGACACGCCGAGGCCGAGCACGATCAGGCCGAACATGATCCAGCGCACCATCCGCACCTCCGCCGAGCCGTCCGCAACGGGACCGTGACGCTAGCAGAACCGCGGCGCGACCGGCGCCCACCGGTCGGCTGTTTGCGGCCGCGGGCCGGCGCGCTACCCTGCGAACGGGCGAACCGCCCGGTCCGATCCGTCACCATGGAATCGATCTCGCACGTCGCGCTCGCCGCCGGCCTGGCCTGGGCCAGCGGGTTTCGCCTATACGCGGCGGTCTTCGTGATCGGCCTGCTCGGCCGATTCGACTACCTGACGCTGCCGGACTCGCTGCAGGTGCTCGAGCACGACTGGGTGCTCGGCGCGTCGGGCCTGATGCTGGTCGGCGAGTTCCTGGCCGACAAGGTGCCCGCCTTCGACTCGCTGTGGGATGCGCTGCACACGTTCGTGCGGATTCCGGCCGGGGCGTTCCTGGCCTGGGGCGCGATGGGCGATGCCGGACCGGCCGCGCAGATCGCCGCCGCGCTGCTCGGCGGCGTGGTCACCAGCGGCACGCACCTGTTCAAGAGCGGCGGACGCGCAGCGATCAACACTTCGCCGGAGCCTTTCAGCAACTGGGGCGCGAGTCTCGGCGAGGACGGACTCGTGCTCGGCGGCCTGTACCTGGCGATCGCGCATCCGGTGGTGTTCCTGGTCTTGCTGCTGATGTTCCTGGCGCTGGTCGCCTGGCTGGTGCCGAAACTGTGGCGCTTCGTCGGCCGCGTGCTGCGCCGTCTGCGCGGCGCACCGGTCAGCGCTCGGAATGACCCGATTCGAAGTAGTCCCGACGCATGAACATGCCGGGCCTGATCAGGTCCACGAACGTGCGCGCCTCGGCGCTCAGATAGCGCCCCTTGCGAATCACGACGCCGTAGCTGCGCTGCGGAAAGTACTGGCGCAGGTTGCGCACGGCCAGACGGCCGCGGTCGGCGTCGGTGACGCAGATGCCGGTCACGATCGAGATGCCGAGCCCCATCGCGACGTACTGCTTGATGACTTCCCAGCCGCCGACCTCGATCGCGACGTGGAACGGCACCTTGCGCTGCTGGAAGATCAGATCGACCAGGCGATAGGTGGTCAGCCGCTTCGGCGGCAGGATCAAACCGTACGGCGACAAATCCTCCAGGCGCACGTCGCTGCGCGAGGCCAGCGGATGATCCGGCGGCATGATCAGCAACGGATCGAAGTGGTAGATCGGCTCGTAGCTCAGGTCGACCGGCACCTCGAGCATCGAGCCGACCGCGAAGTCGACCTGGTCCGAACGCAGCAGGGCGAGGCCGTCGCGACCGGTCACGTTGTGCAGGTGCAGGCGCACCTCCGGATGCGCGCTGCGGTAGCGCGCCACCATCGACGGCAGCAGGTACTGGATCGTCGAGGCGCCCGCGGCGATGTTGAGCTCGCCGCCGGCCAGGCCTTGCAGGCGCGAACGGAACTCGCCGTCGAGCGCATCGAAGCCTTCGATCAGCGGCTGCGCCAGTTCGTACAGCAGTTGCCCTTCGCGGCTCAGCGCGACGCGCCGCCGGCGCCGCTCGATCAGCACGACGCCGAGCTCCCGCTCGAGCGCGGCCAGCTGCAGACTGACCGCGGGTTGAGACAGGAACAGCGCCTCGGCCGCGCGCGACAGGGTGCCGAGCTTGGCGATCGTGCAGAACGCACGCAGCTGCTTGACCCGGCTGCCCTTGTAGTAGAAGCGCGAGGACCCCGCTGCGCGCGTCCCGGGCGTCTTCGCCGGAGCCGATTCAGGCTGTTTCGGATCGGTCATCGCCAATGCCTTCAATCGCTTGACGCTTAATTTAACATTGCTTATGTTTTGCATTTAAACATTTTCTTTGTAAATTTGCGGCATCGCGACATAGTCTGGCCACTCCCAGAGGAGTCGCGTCATCGTGGTGATGCCGAGGTCGACCCATCCGCCGCAGATGCCGCACACGGCCGAGCCGTGCGCAGACCTGCCCGCACGCGGCCTGGCCCTGGCTGAACGCCGCCGCCGCCCGAGACCATCCAGCAACAACCGGTTCACGCGCTGCCCGGAATCCTCACCCTTCCGGACGCATCGCGATCGTCGTGCCGCATCGCGTCAACGCAGCGGGCAGGACCGGATGCTTCGACGTCACTCGCTGCCCATCCCGCTTTCATTCACCCCTGTTTCGGCCGAGACAGGCCTCACCCCCACCAGGAGCCCTCTCCGATGAGCAAGACCTCGCTGCCGACCGCCGACCAGATCACGCTCGACTGGAACAACAACGCGCGCTGGGCCGGCATCAAGCGCAACTACGGCGCCGAAGACGTCGTACGTCTGCGCGGCACGATCGCGGTCGAGCACTCGATCGCCCGGCTCGGTGCCGAGAAGCTCTGGAAGCACCTGCACACCGAGGATTTCGTCAACGCGCTCGGCGCGCTGACCGGCAATCAGGCGATGCAGCAGGTCAAGGCCGGCCTCAAGGCGATCTATCTGTCGGGCTGGCAGGTCGCGGCCGACGCCAATCTGGCCGGCCAGATGTATCCGGACCAGTCGCTGTACCCGGCCGACTCGGTTCCTGCCGTGGTCAAGCGCATCAACAACGCGCTGCTGCGCGCCGATCAGCTCTATCACGCCGAAGGTGACGACAGCATCGACTTCCTGCAGCCGATCGTCGCCGACGCCGAGGCCGGCTTCGGCGGCGTACTCAACGCGTTCGAGCTGATGAAGGCGATGATCGAAGCCGGCGCCGCCGGCGTGCACTTCGAGGATCAGCTCGCCAGCGTCAAGAAATGCGGCCATATGGGCGGCAAGGTGCTGGTGCCGACGCGCGAAGCGGTCGAGAAACTCAATGCCGCGCGCCTGGCCGCCGACGTCTGCGGCGTGCCGACCCTGCTGGTCGCGCGCACCGATGCGGAGGCCGCCAACCTGCTGACCAGCGACGTCGACGAGAACGATCGCCCGTTTGCGACCGGCGAGCGCACCGTCGAAGGCTTCTACAAGACCCGCAACGGCCTCGATCAGGCGATCTCGCGCGGCCTGGCCTACGCGCCGTACGCGGATCTGGTCTGGTGCGAGACCGGCAAGCCGGATCTGGAGTTCGCACGCAAGTTCGCCGAAGCGATCCACGCCAGGTTCCCCGGCAAGCTGCTCGCGTACAACTGCTCGCCGAGCTTCAACTGGAAGAAGAACCTCGACGATGCCACGATCGCCAAATTCCAGAAGGAAATCGCCGCCTACGGCTACAAGTTCCAGTTCATCACGCTGGCCGGCTTCCATGCGCTGAACTACTCGATGTTCCATCTCGCCCACGGCTATGCACGCCGTCAGATGAGCGCGTTCGTCGAGCTGCAGGAAGCGGAGTTCGCGGCCGCCGATCGCGGCTTCACGGCGGTCAAGCATCAACGCGAGGTCGGCACCGGCTATTTCGACCAGGTCACCCAGGCGATCCAGCAGGGCCAGTCCTCGACGACCGCGCTGACCGGCTCGACCGAGGAAGAGCAGTTCCACGGCGGCGCCAAGAGCGCGGCCTGACCGGCAACGCGGCGGGCCGGGCACCCGGGCCGGTCCGCCGCTCCCTACCGCGCGCCGTCCACGACGTGCGCGGCACGGCCGACGCTGCACTGGCGCGCGGCCTCCGGTAGGCTATGATCAGGGGTTTGGTACGAACCACGCGGGGTGGTCATCGTGTCCTCAGTGCCGTCGGTATCGCAAGCGGGTGCCGGACCGTCCGCGGCGCGGACGCCCCCGCCTGCCGCCACGGCGCACCCGCGGCAGCTTTCCGCGGCCGAGCTGGACCTGTTCGTCCGCGTCGGCACGCCGCGCGACGCCGGCAGCGGCGACCTGATCTTCCATCGCGGCGAACAGGGCCGCAGCATGTTCGTCGTGCAGACCGGCCAGGTGCGTCTGCAGTTCGGCGACAGCGTCGTCGACAAGCTGATCGGTCCCGGCGAGTTCTTTGGCGAGCTGGCGCTTTTCATCGGCAACCATGCCCGCGTCGCCAATGCGATCGCGTCCGAGCCGACCCGGCTGTGGGTGGTCGGCCACGATACGTTCTCGGCCCTGCTCGACAGCGAACCGCGCCTGCTGGCGCTGTTCATGCAGCGCTCGTTCGCATACCTGGTCGCCAGCGAACAGCAGTTGATCGCCAATCTGCGCCGGCGCAACGAGGACCTGATGGTCACGCTCGATTCGCTGCGTCAGACCCAGACCCAGCTGACGACCGCGCAGCGTCTGGTCCAGACCGACGAGCTGACCGGCCTGTGCAACCGGCGCGGCCTGTCGATCTACCTGGACCAGCTGCAGCAGCGGCGTCTGCCGGACACCCTGCTCGGCCTGCTGCTGATCGATGTCGACCACTTCAAGCAGATCAACGACCGCTGCGGTCACCTGATCGGCGATTCGGTGCTCAAGGCGATCGCCGACGCCCTGCGCGAGGCCGCCGCGGCCTGCGACATGCCGTGCCGCCTCGGCGGGGACGAGTTCGCGTTCCTGGCCCAGATCACCTCGCTGGACGAACTGCGTGCGCGGGCCGACCAGATCGCGGCGTCGATCCGCGCGCTGCACCTGCCGATCGGGGCCGAAACGCTGCGCATCGCGGTCAGCATCGGCGGCGGCCTGTGCCCGCCCGACGGCGGCTGGACGGCCTGGTACAGCGAGGCCGATACGGCCCTGTATGGTGTGAAGGGCAACGGCGGCGATGGTATAAACGTAAAGCATATGGACGCGGGCCGGGATTCTCCGGCATTCTGCTAGGTACGAACGCCCCGTCCGCAGACGGCCGGAGCGGATCGTCGATCACCAGCGGAACGGCACCGACACGATCGTCGGTATCGAAGAACAAGCGTATCCGAGCATGGCGCCGGAGGCGCACCTAGATCGACCGGACGACGTATCCGGTCCACCAGGTGCGAGATCCCCAGGGATTTCGCCTGTAGCCAGGGAGTTTCGTCGCTTCATGGAAGCCACCGCCCAGTCACTGCACGATCCGGCGCGCGATCGCGCCAAGCCACTGCTGCGCACCCTGGTGCTGTGCGACCTGGTCGATTCGACGGCCCTGGTCCACAAGCTCGGCGATCTGGCCGCCACCCATCTGATCCGTCGCCACGACCGCTTCGCGCGCGCGCTGCTGCAGGTTCACGACGGCCACGAGATCGACAAGACCGACGGCTTCCTGCTGATGTTCGACCGGCCGATCCAGGCCGTCGCGTTCGCGCTGGACTATCAGCGCAACCTGCACCAGTTCAACCTGCAGGAAGGCAGCGAACTCAAGGCGCGGGTCGGCATCCACGTCGGCGACGTGCTGCTGTGGGACAACGGCGAGGAAGAGATCGCCAAGGGCGCCAAGCCGGTCGACATCGAGGGCCTGGCCAAGCCGGTCACCTCTCGCCTGGCCTCGCTGGCGCGACCCGGACAGATCCTGCTCTCGGGCATCACCTGGTCATTGGCCCATCGCGCCCAGGGCGAGCTGACCGAGCCGGTCGACAAGATCCGCTGGCGCGCGCACGGTCGCTACCGCTTCAAGGGCGTGCCCGAGCCGATCCCGGTGTTCGAGGTCGGCGAGGAGGGCCTGGCGCCGTTCAAGACGCCACCGTGGTCCGGCAAGGCGCACCGCGAAGTGCCGTTCTGGCGGCGGCCCTCGGTGCTGGTGTTCGAGGCGATGCTGATCGCGCTGGCGATCATCGTGCCGGTCTACATGATGCTGCGCTCGCCGCCGGCGATCGCATTCGCGAGCCGCGACTGGGTCGTGGTCGGCGATTTCCAGAATCACACCGATCAGGCGATCTTCGACGACTCGCTGCAGGTGGCGTTCCGGATCGGACTAGAGCAGTCGCGCTACGTCAACATCCTGTCCGACCTGAAGGTGCGCGACACCGTCACGCGCATGAAGCGCGATCCGAGCGCGACGCCGATCGACCGCGCGATCGGCTCGGAGGTCGCGCTGCGCGACGGCGCGCGTGCGCTGATCCTGCCGAGCATCGCCGAGATCGGCGGCCGCGTCCGTGTGACCGCCGAGGTCGTGGACCCCAAGACGCAGACCACCGTGTACTCCGAATCGGCCGACGGCGTCGGCGCCGATTCGGTGCTGCCGTCGGTCGACAAGGTCAACCGCCAGCTGCGCGAGCGGCTCGGCGAGGCGGTTGCGGTGATCTCGACCGACACCAAGCCGCTCGAAAAGGCCACCACCTCGAACCTCGACGCGCTGCGCGCCTACTCGCTCGCGGTCGCCGAGGACAGCAAGGGCAATACCAAGGAAGCGATCCCGCTGTTCCGTCAGGCGGTCGCGCTGGACGCCGATTTCGCGCTGGCCCGCGTCGGCCTCGGCCGCACCCTGCTGCTGACCGGGTCGGGCGATGCCGGCGAGGTCACGCGCGAGCTCGAGCAGGCGGTCAACATGGTCGATCGTCTGTCCACGCGCGACGCGCTCTACGCGCAGGCGTGGCTGGCCAACAATGCGACGCCGCGGGTCGCGCTCGAGAAATGGCAGCTGATGGAACAGCTGTACCCGGACTCGACGCCGGCCAGCGGCGGCCTGGGCTACTTCTCGTGGCAGGCCGCCAACAACTTCGGAGAGGCGACCCGCGCGATCGAGAAGATCGCGATCGCGACCAATCCGCGCCGCGGCATGGCCGACTATCTGCTGGCCACGCTCTATCTCGGGCAGGAACGCTTCGCCGATGCCGACGCGCGCTTCAAGGATGCGGAGGCCAACGGCTTCAGCTCGCGCAATCTGTTCTACGCGCATCTGTTCGCGGCGCAGCGCCGCTTCGATCAGGCCGACGCGCTGCTGACCAACGGCAAGAACACCGGCATCGCGACCAGCGATGCCGACGTCTGGTACACGCGCGTCGCGCTCACGCTCGATCGCGGCCGCTGGAACGATGCGCTGGGCATGCTCGAGCAGGCGCAGTCCGAAACGCGCACCCTGCGCGGCGGACGCCACTACGAGCTGCAGACGCTCGAGCAGATCATGAAGACGCGCAGCGCGCCGGCTGCCGAGAGCAAACCCGCGCTGGCCGCCTATTTCAAGCAGATCGACGGATCGACGCTGCAGGCGCCGCATCGCCAGTTCAATCTGCTGATGGTGGCGTATCTGGCGGCCAGGCTCGACGACGTTGAACTCGCGCAGCGCGCGCTGGCCGCGGCGGCGGCGTTCAGCCGCAAGGGCGACTACCCGTATCTGTCGAGCCTGCTGACCGTCGTCGAGGCCGAGATGCTGCGTGCGCAGGGCAAGCCGCGCGAAGCGATCGCCCAGCTCGAGCCGTACCTGGACGGACGCGAGTTCTACTTCAGCCATCAGGTCCTGCTCGACGCCTACCGTGCCGCCGGCGAGGACGCCGCCGCGCTGAAGCAGGCGCGCTGGCTCGCCGAGCACCGCGGCCGCGCCTATGCCGAACAGTTCGGCCAGCTCGCGCTGATCCCGTTCAACGTGATGCTGTCGGATCTGGCCTGGCTCGAGGCGTCGACGCTGTCGGCGCGGATCGGCAACGCCGCAGAGGCCGCCGAGGCGCGGTCGCGCCTGCTGGCGGCCTGGCCGGATGCGATGTCGCTGGGCTTCGTGCGTCAGCAGCTGGCGCCGGACGAGCCAGCCGCCAAACGCTGATCACGCGTGGCGGCACGCATGGATCGCGCCGCCGCCGCGCAGCGGCCGATCAGCTCGACCCGAGCTTCACCCACGGCACGTTCATCGCCATCGTCGCATTGACGGCGACCTCGCGCTGCTTCTGCATCAGGTCGCTCAGCGCCGTCTTCGGCGGCAGCGGCTTGGGCGTGAGGCAGGCGACCGGCAACCGCTTGATGAGCTCGACCGGGATGCCCAGCTCCTGCAGCGCATCGGCGGGCGCCGACTCGAACCGGGCCCGAAAGGCGTCGTCGGACGAAATCCGCTGAAGCAGGCTATCCGCCTGCGAGGAAGTCAAAAGACCGTCGCTCATTGGTATTCCCCTGAATTGCGGCTGCCATCATAGCGTTGGCCTTGCGGACTTGCCATCGCGCCCGGGCCGGCCACGCACCGCGGCTTCGTCGGCCGCCGAGCTCCGCCCGGGACCGCGCCGGCCTGCGCCACTACAATAGCGCCCCTCATCCGATTTGCCACAGGAATCGCGTCATGCGTCTACGCCGCTGCCAGTTCGTGATGCTGGAGCTGCGTGAACGCCTCAGCGTCGATCTGGAGCTTCTGCTCGCCGACGAGCCGCGGCTGGCGTTCCAGGCGCAGTGGGTCGCTTTGGCCGCGCATCTGGAACGTCCGGTGACGCTCGATGCGCACGAGATCGCCGTGCTCGAACGGCTGTCGGCGAGCGAATGGATCACCGCCGAGGATGCCGGCACCGATCGCGACGACGCGGCGCTCGCGCGGCTGCGCGAGAAGGGTCTGGTCTTCGAGGCATCCGAGCCGAGTGCGGAGCGGGACGCCGATACGCGGTTGCGCGACTGCCACTGGCACGGTCTGGCCGCGGTCGCGCATCGGCACCTGCGCTGGTCCGGCGTCGACAGCATCGCCGAACAGCAACGCTTCGCCGAGCTGTTCGACGGTCAGCCGATGGCGCATCTGCAGCAGCCGCCGTCACCGGTCTTCGAATGCGGCTCGCCGCCGCAGCGCATCACGCTGCCGAAGCAGACGCGCTCGCCGCTGCTCGACCTGCTGATGCGCCGTGCGACCTGCCGCAACTTCGATCAGGGCGCTGCGCTGTCGAATGCCGACTTCGCGTTCGTGCTCGACGCGACGTTCCGCGCGCTGGCGCAGGTCGACGTGACCGGCGTGAGCGTGCTCAAGAAGGGAACACCCTCGGCCGGCGGCCTGCATCCGACCGAGACCTATCTGCTGATCCAGAACGTCGAGGGCATCGCGGCCGGCCTCTACCATTACCACGTGCTCGATCATGCGCTCGAGCCGCTGCAGTCGCTCGACGCGGCCGAGGCACGCCGGCTGGCCACGCGCCTGCTCGCGGTGCAGGCGTATCTCGCCGACGCGCCGGCGATCGTCGTCTACGTCAGCCGCTTCGAGCGCAACTTCTGGAAGTACCGGCAGCACGCCAAGGCCTATCGCGCCGCGATCCTCGACGTCGGCCACCTGTCGCAGACGCTGTATCTGGCCGCGACCGAGCGCGGGCTCGGGGCGTTCTTCACGGCCGCGGTCAACGAGGCCGACATCGAGCAGGCGTTCGGGCTCGATCCGATGCAGCAGGGCGTGATCGGTGTCGGCGGCTTCGGCCGGCGCAGCGCGACACGGCGCGAGATCGAGTTCGACCCGCTGCATGCGGTCTGGCCGGAGTGAATCGCGTGGCGGCGGCGCCGGCGTGACCGCCGCGCCCGGCGACGCCCCGAGCGGGCTCGATCGGTGCGACAGCGCGGGTTCTCTTCAGCGCCGTGCCGCCGGCGGCGCGACGGCGGCGAGCTCGGCCGCGAACCGCCGAGCCTCGCGCAGCGCGCGCGTCTGGTCCGGCGCACTCAGGCGTCCGGCCGCTCGATCGGCGTCCTCGCGCGCTCCAGCCAGGTCACCCTCGTCGCGGCGCAGCCGCGCGCGCTCCAGATACAGCGAACCGAGAAAGGCAGCAGTCTCCTCGGCAGCGGGCGCGGCCGTCTCCAGCGCCGCCCGCGCCGATTCGAACAGGGCGGCGGCTTCGGCGCGCGCGCCGGGATCGCGCGTCGCCACCAGGCTTGCGGCCAGCGCGACCCGCGCCGCCGCGACCTCGGCGTGCGCATCGCCATAGGTGCCGGCGAGCAGGGACAGGCCTTTCCGCCGCAGCACGACGGCCTCGGCGTAGCGCGCTTGCGCATGACGCAGACTGCCGGTGACGTGAGTCGCATACATGACGTCATAGCTGGCGGCGCCGGGATTGCCGGCCTCGATCGCCGCGGTGGCGGCGGCGACCAGCGGCTCGGCTTCGGCGGAGCGACCAGCGCCGACCAGTACGTCGGCGAGCTTGAGCGTGGTCAGCCAGACGTAGGCGCTGTCGCCCGTCGCGGCGCGAAACGCCTCGATCGAGGCGCCGTAGCGGCGTATCGCCCGATCGACATCTCCCTGCGCCAGCGCCAGATTGGCGTGGAACTGCAGCGCCTGCGCGTACTGGCCCGACGGCGCGCCGCCGAGGATCGCGATCGCCTCGCTCAGCGAACGATCGGCCTCGTCGAAGCGGCCGGTGCGCCGCTGCAGGTCGCCCAGACGCAGCAGCGTGCCGCCGATCAGCGCGTGGCCGGCCGGCAGCTGCGCCCGTTCGATACGCAGCGCCGTCTCGTAGTCGACCAGCGCCTCGTCGTAGCGGCGCTGCACGCGCAGGACGTCGCCGCGCCGACTGTGCAGCGTGACGCCGCGCGCGTGATCCTCGCCGTACGCCGCGGCGACGATTCGCAGCGCCTCGTCGAACAGCGCCAGCGCCTCGGGATAGCGGCCGCGCTCCTGCACGATGTTGCCGAGCACGCCGAGCGGCTCGATCAGCTCGGCGTGGCCGTCGCCGTCTCGGGCGCGCGCGACGTCCAGCGCATGGCGGGCGAGCCGCTCGGCCTCCTCGTAGCGGCCCTCGATCATCTCGACGACCGCCAGGCGCGACTCGGCCTCGACGGTGCTGGCATGGTCGGCGCCGCGGCGTAGGCGCAGCTGCGCGACGGCCTCGCGCAGCATCGTGCCGGCGCGCGCGCTGTCGCCGGACGCGTAGACCGCGCCGGCGTAGGCGGCGAGCGCCTCGGCGGATGCGGCGCTGTGCGGCCCCGACAGCGTGGTCTGCAGATCCCAGGCACGGCGCAGTGTCGCCTCGCCGTCTGCACGATCGTCGAGGCCGACCTGCAACTGGCCGAGGTCGCGCAGCAGCTCGGCCTGCAGGTCGGGCTCGGCGCCCAGCATCGCATCGATCTGCGCGATGCCCTCGCGGATCAGGGCCGGCGCGGTGCGCGCCTGCGCCTTGGCGCGGCTGATCGGATCCTGCTCGCGGAACAGCGTCAGCATGAAATCCTTGACGCGCTCGGCGCGCGCCAGCTGTAGCTCGGCATGCTGGCGCTCGGTCGCCGCCTGGCGCGCCTGCTCGCGCGCGATGCGCGCCTGCCACAGCGCCGCGCCGAGGCCGCCCAGCAGCGAGATCGCGATCAGCGTCGCGGCCGCGACGCCGACCCGGTGCCGCCGCACGAAACGTGCGAACCGGTACGCCGCCGAATCGGCTCGCGCGGCGATCGGCCGGCCGTCGAGCCAGCGACGCAGATCGTCGGCGAATGCGGCGGCGGTCCGATAGCGGCGGGACGGTTCGCGCTGCAGCGCGGTCGCGGCGATCACATCCAGATCGCCGCCGAGCTGGCGCGCCAGTCGCCGTCCGTCGACCGCTTCGCCGTACAGCACGGCCAGTCGATCGCGTGACTGCTGCGCCGCCAGCAGGCTGAGCCGCTGGCTGGTCGCGTGCACGGCCTCGTGCGCGAGCCGGGCCGCGCTCGCGACGCGCCGCTGCTGCGGCAGGACACCGGTCAGCAGTTCGCCCATCAGCATGCCGAGCGTGTAGACGTCGGCGGTGGTGCCGACCGGCTCGCCGAGAATCTGCTCCGGTGCCGCATACGCCGGCGACAGCACACGTGCGCCGGTGCCGGTGACGGTCTGCTCGCCGGAGTCCTCGATCAGCTTGGCGATGCCGAAGTCGAGCACGCGCGGCTCACCGGACGCATCGACCAGCACGTTGGACGGCTTGAGGTCGCGATGCACGACCAGGTGCGCGTGTGCATAGGCGACCGCGTCGGCGACCTTCGCGAGCAGCGCGATCCGTGCGGCGACGTCCAAACGCCGTTCGGCCGCGTGCACCGTCAGCGCGCTGCCGTGGACGTGCTCCATGACGTAGAACGGACGGCCGTCCGCGGTCATGCCGCCGTCGAGCAGGCGCACGATGTGCGCGTGGCGCAGGCGCGCCAGGATGCGCCGTTCCTGCACGAAGCGCCGCACGATCGCCGCACTGTCCATGCCGCGCTTGATGATCTTGACGGCGACCTGCTGCTCGTAAGCGCCGTCGTGGCGCTCGCCGAGCCAGACCACGCCCATGCCGCCCTCGCCGATCGGGTGCAGCAGCCGGTACGGACCGGCACGCCGGTCGGGCGGCGCCCCGTCGAGCAGGTCCGGCACGACCTCGGCGACGCCGCCGTCGAGCACGGCATTGCCGTCGGCATCGGCAGCCAGCAGTGCGCGCACCGCAATGGCCAGCGCCGCGTCCTCGGCCTCGAGCGCGTCCAGGCGCAGCGCCTGCGTCCCCGCATCCAGATCGACCAGCGCATCGAACGCCGCCGATATGCGCTTCCAGCGTCCGGCGGCGTCGTTCATCGCGCTCAGCCCGGTGACAACGCGTGCTGCAGGAACGCGCGCGCGCGCCGCCAGTCGCGTTTGAGCGACCGCTCGGAGCGGCCGATCCGTTCGGCGATGTCGGCCAGCTCGAGTCCGCCGTAGAAGCGCATTTCGACCAGCGACGCCAGCGGCGCGTCGATCTCGCCGAGACGGACCAGGGCCTCGTCGAGTGCGAGCAGATCCTCGTCGCGCTGCTCGGCGGCCAGTTGCAGGGCGCCGGTGTCGAGCGCGGCGAACTGCAGATCGCCGCCGCGCCGCAGCGCGCTGCGCGCCCGCACATGGTCCACGACGATCTGCCGCATCGCACGCGCCGCGACCGCGAAGAAATGGCCGCGATCGTTGACGGACAGCGCGCCGTGATGGGCCAGTTTCAGATAGGCCTCGTGCACGAGCGAGGTCGCGCGCAGCGCTGGCTCGCCGCGCAGCTGGCCGGCCGCGAGCCGGTGCAGCTCCTCGTACAGCAAGGCGAAGACGCGCGCCGAGGCATCCGGGTCGCCGGCGCGCGCCTTGCCGATCAGTTCGGTGATCTCGGCCACGGGCCCTCCCCGTCCGCATTCCGTACGGTGCCATGCGCCCCGGACCCTGGCAATCGATTCGGCCGGCTCAGCGCCGGCCCGGCGCGGCGAGTCGATAGGACGGCGGCGAGCGACCCATCAGATGCTCGACGAAATAGTCCCACAGCCGTCGCGTGTAGTACGGATCGTTGCGGAACAGCTCGTGGTCCTGATTGGGCAGATAGAGCAAGTCGTAGTCCTTGTCCGCCCCAGTGAGGGCCGCGGCCAGCCGTAGCGTCAGGGCCGGCATCGCGTTCTCGTCCAGGTCGCCGTAGACCAGCATGAGTTTCCCGCTCAGGCGATCGACGAGCGCAGCGTTGTCGAGCGGCGCGAACAGCGGTGGTACCGCATCGGGCGCCGGACGCACCGCCGAGCCGTCGGCGTAGACGGGTCGTCCGCCGACGAGCCGGTCCATGCCGTGGATCGCACCGCCGTACATGCCCTGGAAGCTGTGACTGCCGGCGGAGGCGACGCCCACGGTGTAGAACGCCGGGTGGCGCAGCAGCGCACGCGCCGCCGCGTAGCCGCCGAACGAATGGCCGTAAATGCCGACCCGGCCCAGGTCCAGGCCCGGGTAGCGCTGTGCGAGCTGGCTGATCGCGGCGACGTGATCGTCGAGCTGCACGTCCGCGGCGGTCAGGAAGCTGACGTCGTGGAACGCTTTCGAGCGGCCCGGTGTACCGCGCGCGTCGATCACGATGACCGCGAATCCGAGTTCGGCCAGGCTCGACTTGGACACCGGGTTCAATGCGGCCGTCGCCTCGACGAATCCGACCGGCGCATTGGTGATGTGCGGACCGGCGTAGATCGCGTCGATGACCGGATGGCGCCCGTACGGTGCGTAATCGCGCGGCAGATACAGCGTGGCGTACAGATCGGTCCGGCCATCGGCGGCCTTCACGCGCTCGCGGCGCGGTGCGCGCCAGCCCGCGGCGTATACGGCATCGGCATCGGCGCGCTCCAGCTCCATGATCACGCGCCCGTCCCGCGTCGAACGCAGCACCGTGATCGGCGCGCTGGAGACCGTCGAGTGGCTGTCGACGACGTACTCGGCCGACGGCGACAGCAGCTGCGATGCGCGCCAGCCGCCGAACAGGCCGGCGCCGCCGTCGATCGCGTGATCGGCCGCCTCGGGCGTCAGCAGCCGCGGCTCGCCGCCGTCGAGCGCTACGCGATAGAGCCGGCGCTGATACGGATCGCCCGGCTCCCGTCCGTTGGCCGAGAAGAAGACCTGTCGCGCAGCCTCGTCGACGCCGACCAGATCGCGCACCAGCCAGTCGCCGTACGTCAGCGGGCGTACCACGCGACCGTCGGCGAGGTCGATCAATTCCAGATGCCCCCATCCGCTGCGGTCCGACCACCACACGGCCTGGCCGCTGCCGGGGAGAATCCGCACGGCCGGACGCGCATAGGTGAAACTGTTGAGCTGCACGCGCGTGTCGGAGGCTTCCTCGCGGATCGTGCGCACGCCGCCGCCGCGCAGGTCGATCTCGACCAGGCGCAGCCGAGCCGGCCGGTCGTAGCGCACGATCGTCGTGTAGACCCGCGACGCATCGGCCGACCAGCCCAGGACGCCGGCCTCGGTCAGCGTGTTCCATCCGTCCGGTACGGCGATCGGACGCACCGCCCCGCTTTCGACGTCGATCCGGTACCACGCGTCGCGGACCTGCTCCGCGTCGCCGAGCAGACCGAGCCTCACCGTGTGGACGATCGGTCGGAACCGGCCTTCGGTTGCCGTCGCCAGATACGGATACGGTTCGACCTTGCGTTCGTCGTAGCGCACGCCGAAAACGGTCTGCCCATCCGGCGACCAGTGGGCCGCGACCGGCGGCAGCGCGATCCGGCCGGCCCGCCGCGGAATGCCGCGCAACGCGAAATCCGGCAGTACGCCGTAGCCGAACGAGGCCTCGCCGTCGGTGGTCAGCCTCCGGTCGCCGGCGTCCGGATCGTGCAGCCACAGATCGTGCCCCTGCACGTAGAGGCCGCGACGTCCATCCGGAGCCGGCAGCGACGGTGGGCCCGAGGCCTGGGTCGCGACGGCGCGGCACGCATGAGCCGGCAGCTCGCAGACGACGTCGCGGCCGGCGCTGCCGCGAAACCGCGCGACCAGGCCGCCGACCCCGGCGACCCCGACCTCGATCAGCTCCGGGACCACGGGCATCGATGCGCCGCCGAGCGCGCGGCGGCCGGCCGCCGCCAGCCGCGCCGGATCGGCCAGCGCACTGCGCTGGCGGCGCTTCGGATCGATCAGCACATACGGCATCGCCGGCTCGCCGTCGCGGCGGTACCAGAAACGGCCGTCCGGCAGCCAATGCGGCGCGACCGCGGCATTGAGCACCTGCCCGCGCAGGTGGTAGTCGAGGACGCGCTCGGCGCGCGCGTAGGCTTCGGCCGACATCGGCGGCGCCGCGGCGCAGGCCGCCGCGGCGATCAGCCCGGCACAGAGAGCCAGCCGCCGCGCGGTCAGCGCCCCTGACCAGGCCGGGCGGCGATTGCGTAAGCTTGCAACGATGGTGCGCATGTGAACTTCCTCTCTCCCGAAACGCTGGACGACGGCGCCGAGGCGACAGCGCGGCCTGCCGTTCCGTTTCGCGATTCGGCGCCGCTACAGGACACCGAGCCCGGCGAGATCACCGCATTGCTGGCCGAGGTCCGCGATCCGGACGGCGAGGCGGGCGCGGCCTGGGACCGCATCTACGCCCTGCTGTACCGCGATCTGCGCCGCATCGCCCGCGTACAGCGGCGCCGTCATGGCGGAGGCGCTGGTTCGGCGACCTCGCTGATCGGGCGGGCCTGGCTGCGCCTGGCCGGCGCCCAGGCAGGCGCGCGCAATCGCGCGCACCTGACCTCACTGATCGCGCGGGCGATGCGACATGCGGTGCTCGACGAGACACGCCGCCTGCTGACCGCCAGGCGCGGCGGCGGCGCGGCCGAACACTGCGCAGCGGACCGTGCCGCGGCGGATCGGCCGCTGCTCGAACTGATCGCGCTCGACCAGGCGCTCGATGCGCTGCAGACGCTCGACGCGCGGGCCGCTCGCGTCGTCGCGTTGCGCTATTTCGGCGGACTCGAGGAGACCGCGATCGCCGAACTGGAACGGATCACGGTCCGCACGGTGCGCCGCGACTGGCGGCGTGCGCGGGCCTTTCTGCTGCGTCAGCTCGGCGAGGACCGTATCGCCGCGCTGTAGCGGCGTGCCGGTCGTCACTGCACGGTCCGGCCGAGCCGGAAGGTCAGGGTCGCAGCGGCGGCTGCGTCCGCGTGTCCTCGGAAACCGGCTGGCCGGCCGTCCTCGGTGCGGCCGGGCCGGACGGCGCCGCGAACCGGGGCGAATCCCGTTTCGCGCGCGGCGCGCAGGCATGCGTGCGTCGCCGGTCTCCGAGCCGCCCGAGCCAGCGCGCTCAGCTCAGGTCCAGCGCCTCGAGCTTGCCGGCCAGTCGCCGCGCCAACGCGTTGCGCGGGCCGCCGAGGCCGGCCGCGACCTCGTGCGCGCGGCGCCATTTGCGGCCCGCATCGGCGATGCGGCCGGCCGCCATGTCGAGATCACCCTGCGTCTCGAGCGCACCGGCCAGCGTCAGCCCCGGCGCCAGCGCCGGCAACCGGGTCTGCGCCGCCGCGACCAGCGTCTCGAGCAGGACGGCCGCTTCGGCCGTGCGCCCTTCGCGCAGCAGCGTCCGTGCGAGCAGCGATCGCGCCTGCAGCACGCGGTCGCTGTCCGCACCGCGCCGCCGCTCGAGCGCTTCGATCACGGCACGCAGCTCGGCCTCGGCGGCAGCCGGGCCCGCCACGGTGGCCATCGCCCGTGCCAGGAACAGGCGATGCAGCTCCACCGGCAGCCCCTGCCGGCTGCCCTCATGCATGGCGCGCTCGTGCAGATCGATCGCCGGCCGGGCAGCGGCCGACGAATCCAGACTCGCCTGCAGACCGAGCAGACTGCCGAGCGCGAGCATCGCCTCGAGCGTGCGCGGGTGCGCGCGACCGTGCGCGTCGCGCACGATCGTCAGCGCCCGGCCTGCGAGCTCGATGCCTTCGTCGAGATCTCCGCGCACTGCGGCGATCAACGCGGCCGTGCCGAGCGCATCGGCCAGCAGCGGCGTCTCCCCGGCCTGCGTCGCGCGCACGATCGACTCGCCTTCACGTACGGCGTGCTCGGCCTCGTCCAGGCGTGCGTCGGCGTAGAGCGCCTGCGCGAGGGCGATCCAGGCCTGCCCGGTGCGCGGATCGGCGTCACCCCAGGCGGCGCGGCGTGCCGCGAGCAGATCGGCGGCCTGCAGGCGCGCGGCGGCCGGCGATTCTCGCGCGAGCGCGAGCACGACACGGTCGCCGCGCGCCGCGTCGGCGGCGACCGGGTCCCACCCGTCGAGCCGGCCGATCGCAACGGCGAGATCCTGTTCGGCGCCGTCCAGGCGCCACAGCGCCAGCTGGCGCTGCCCGCGCAGCCGCAAGATGCGGCCGAGCGCCGCGCTATCGCGCGCAGTCGCCGCCGCGGCGGCGCGCCACGCGGCGACGAGTGCCGCGTCGCCCGCGTCCGCGCGCCCTTGCCCCCAGGCGGCCTGCGCGCGTTCGGCAAGCAGGACCGCGCGCAGCGGCTCGCCGCCGCCGGCCGGGTCGAGCACGGCCAGACCGTCGGCGGCGGTTCGGTCCGCGTCGCCGTAGCGCGACCGCGCATTGAGCAGGCGCGCATGGACGCCCGATAGCTGCGCGCGCGCCGGACCGGACACGTCCGCTGCGTGCCGCGCCGCGGTCACGAGAGCGGCCGCGCGTACGTGATCGCCGACCGCCAGATGGGCCTCGGCGAGTACCGCAAGGCCGCGCACGCGGGCCTCGGCGCCCAGGCCGGGCCGGTGCAGCACCGATTCGGCCGCGTCCAGCGCCGAGTCGCTGCGGCGCTGCGCCAGTGTCCCGACATACAGATCGCTCAGATCATCGACCAGCGCTGCGCTTCGCAGCGAGGCCTGCCGCACGGCACTGCCGCCGAGCATGATCACGATCGCGGCGCCCGCAGCCAGCGCGACCGCGACGCGGCGGCGCCGCATGAAGGCGGCGGTACGGGCGATCGCGCCGGGACGACGGCTCGGCAGCGCCCGCATCCGACGCCAGGCCAGGAGGTCGGCCTGCCATGCTCGCACCGAGACCGGACGCTGCGAAGGGTCCTCAGCGAGGCATTGCAGCACGAGGCCATCGAGTTCGCGCAGCGACCACGACACACGCCGACGTGAGCCGTGTCCGCTCGGCGAACGTGGCACACCGGTCCGATGCACGGCCATCGCCGATTCGACACCATGCGGCGGGCGGCCGCAGAGCAGGCGGTACAGCAGGGCGCCCAGCGCATACAGATCGGTCGACGCCGAGACGGCGCCGCCGGCGAGGATCTCCGGCGCGGCGTAGGCGGCGCTGGCCGCGATCGGCGCCGAGGACGCCGTGATCGGCGCCGACAGCCCGAAGTCGACCAGCATCGGCCGGCCGCGCTCGACCAGCACGTTGGACGGCTTCAGATCGCCGTGCACGTAGCCGCGGGCATGGGCATACGCGACGGCGTCGCAGACCTCGATCAGCAGCGTCACGCAGCCCCGCGCGTCGAGCGCACGGGTGCGGCACCAGGTGTCGATCGCGACGCCGTCCAGCAGCGGCATCGCGAACCACGGTCTGCCGTCTGCGTCGAGGCCGCCGTCGAGAATCGGCGCGATGCCCGGATGACGCAGCGCGGCCAGAGCCTGGCGCTCGTTGCGGACCGCGGCGGCGTGAAGCCTCGCATCCTCCCCACCGCGGCCGCATTTGACCGCCACGCGATGCCGATAGGCACCGTCGACGCGATCGGCGCGATACACCGTCCCCATGCCACCGCGACCGAGGACGGCGTCGAGGCGCCACGGACCGAGCCGTTCGCCGATACGGCTCTCATCGCGCGCGTCCTCGTCGGATCGCGACTCAGGTGCGACCAGTGCTTCGATGCAGGGTCGCTCGAGCACGCCGTTGCGCGCATCGGCGGCCAGCCAGCCGCACAGCTCGTCGTGCAGTTGCGGATCGACCGTCGCCAGTGCTCGCAGCGCCGCATCGCGCTGCACGGCATCGAGTTCGGCGTAGCGGTCGAAGACCGCCAGCGCGCGCGCGGACACGGATCGCACGACCCGCGGCGACGGGCCGCTTTGCGGATCGTCGTGAACCTTCGATGGCACGGCCGGCTCCTGACCCGGAAGACCGGCTCAGCATAGCGGCATCCGAACGGCCCGGCCGCCGGACCGCAAGCGCAGGCTGCCGGCCGGCCGCCTCGCGAATGGCGGCGCCGGTGCGTCGGTCCTCGGCGTCGGTGTCGGTGTCGGTGCCCGAAGCGGACATAAAAAAAGCCCCGCATCGCTGCGGGGCTTCGGGATTGACGCGTGACGCGGTGGTCTTTCCTCGAGACGTGCGGCCAGCGAGGGCCGCCTCTTGATCCCTGCGATCGCGGACGATCGCAGGGATGCCTCGTCAGAAGTCCATGCCGCCCATGCCGCCCATGCCACCGCCGCCACCACCGTGGTTGTGCGGCTCTTCCTTCTTCGGCGCTTCGGCGACCATCGCCTCGGTCGTGATGACCAGGCCCGCGATCGACGCGGCGTTCTGCAGCGCGGTGCGCGTGACCTTGGTCGGGTCCAGGATGCCCAGCTCGACCATGTCGCCATACTCGCCGGTCGCGGCGTTGTAGCCGAAGTTGCCCTTGCCGTCGGCGACCTTGTTGAGGATCACGCTGGGCTCTTCGCCGGCATTGGTGACGATCTCGCGCAGCGGCGCTTCCATCGCGCGCTTGGCGATCTGGATGCCGTGGGTCTGCTCTTCGTTGTCGCCCTTGAGCTTGGCCAGCGCCGACAGCGCGCGGATCAGCGCGACGCCACCGCCCGGGACCACGCCTTCCTCGACGGCCGCACGCGTGGCGTGCAGGGCGTCCTCGACGCGCGCCTTCTTTTCCTTCATCTCCACTTCCGTCGCCGCACCGACCTTGATGACGGCCACGCCGCCGGCCAGCTTGGCCACGCGCTCCTGCAGCTTCTCGCGGTCGTAGTCCGAGGAAGTCTCCTCGATCTGCGCCTTGATCTGCTTGATGCGCGACTGGATCGCGGCCGCCTCGCCGGCGCCGTCGATCAGCGTGGTGTTCTCCTTGGTGATCACGACCTTCTTGGCGCGGCCCAAATCCTTGAGGGTGGCCTTCTCGAGCTGCAGGCCCACTTCCTCGGAAATCACCTGACCGCCGGTCAGGATCGCGATGTCCTCGAGCATCGCCTTGCGGCGATCGCCGAAGCCCGGCGCCTTGACGGCCGCGACCTTGACGATGCCGCGGATCGTGTTGACGACCAGGGTCGCCAGCGCTTCGCCTTCGACTTCCTCGGCGACGATCAGCAGCGGCTTGCCGGCCTTGGCGACGCCCTCGA
>VFQU01000263.1_pt1 | contig 52596 bp, 46 predicted proteins | sample 3512311 | NCBI WGS metagenome assembly VFQU01 (sample SAMN10412377, study PRJNA504923) | tailings metagenome | isolation source: Relicate 3 Philex TSF3 active mining site | place: Philippines: Tuba, Benguet | collected 2017-08-29 | reverse complement strand
CAGAGGAGGTCGAATTGCAGAGAAGGTGTGATCGAAATCGGAAACGTTCTAAACGTCGGGCAATTTTCTGCCCCATTCATGGCAGTTCCTTACATAGTGTGAGTCAAAAATATTCTCTCTACGCTGACCAAGTTGAACACCTTCAGCAACGGGGAATTAGTCGTCGTCAAGCAATGCTCTCGATTTCTGTAAGATCGGCTGTACCTTTACAAGGAGAATGGATCGAAGCTTTTTGGTGTGATGAATGTCAAACAACTGAGTGGTATTACGTCCGTAAGCTTGATAACAATCGCTATGAAATAAATGTTGCCCCCGCTGAACTTTGGCAGCAAGCAACAGGTGTTGTTAATCCACAAGGAAACCCTTCTGTTGGAGAGTTCACAAGGACACAAGCTCGTATGGTTCAATATGACAGCCTGAGTCAGTTTCACTTTGTCAGCTAATCGTTAAGTTATGAGTAAATTCAAACATAGAACAGCATCTCGATCCTCTAAACTAGTTGCTCGCTACACACCTCAAAGCCGACTGAGACAACCATTACAACTTCTAAGGGAGATGAGGCAGGATTTGCTCAAGAGCCGCGAACTCGCTTGGCAACTCTGTATTCGAGATATTAGCGCGAAATATCGCCAATCTTTTTTTGGAATTGCTTGGGCAGTGCTTCCCCCTGTAGTAATGGCAATCGGATTTACTTTTGCGAAATCAACTGGGGTTGTCAATATTGGAGAAGTTAATCTACCGTATCCTGCCTATATCATGTTTAGCATGACACTTTGGCAAACTTTCGTAGAAGCCTTAAATGCCCCAATTCAAGCAGTTTCCAGTGCCAAAGGAATGATAGCTAAGATCAGTTTTCCACGAGAAGCCCTGATTCTTGCCAAGTTAGGCGAAGTTTTCTTTAACTTTGGCATCAAACTTTTACTCATTATTAGCTTATTTCTTTGGTTCAGAATTCCTGTCACGTGGAACATTGTTATTGCTCCCGTTGCTTTACTCCATTTAGTGATTTTTGGAACATTCATTGGATTACTTCTCGCCCCCCTTGGAGCTTTATTTCAAGATTTCTCACTAGGGTTAACACTTGTTACTGGATTGTGGTTATTTCTGACTCCTGTGGTTTATCCTGTTCCGAGCACAGGTTTCTTTGGCACAATTGTGCGTTTCAATCCAGTTACCCCATTGCTTGTGACGACACGAGAGTTAGCAACTACAGGAGATCTTTCTAATCCACAAGGATTTTGGATTGCTAGTATCGTTGGAATTGTAGGATTAGCGGTTGGATGGGTAGTTTATCGTCTCGCGCTTCCCTATGTTGTTGAAAGGATTAGTTCCTAATGGTTAGAAGTATTGAGAATCTTGGTTCTAGCGCACACTTAGAGCCAGAAAGCGAGGTCATTCTATCGGTAAGCGATGTCTCGAAAAAATTTTGCCGAGACTTGAAGTGGTCATTGTTGTATGGTGTTCAAGATATTGCTTCAGAACTTTCAGGGTTGCGTACTGAAAATCGATCACTACGATCAAAGGAGTTCTGGGCACTGCAGAATATCAGTTTTGAAGTCAAGCGAGGAGAAGCTTTAGGCTTAATTGGTCGTAATGGAGGCGGAAAATCAACCCTGCTTAGAATCATCAGTGGGCTAATTAAGCCAGATACGGGAACAGTAGAGGTCTATGGACGTGTTGCCCCTTTGATTGCACTGGGTGCTGGGTTTAATCCAGTGCTCACGGGGCGAGAAAACGTCTATGCCAATCTATCCATTCTTGGATTATCTCGACAGCAGATCGACAATCGCTTTGATGAAATTATTGATTTTGCTGAGCTAGGGGATGCTTTGGAAATGCCAGTTCAAAGTTATAGTTCAGGAATGGCAGCTCGTCTGGGATTTGCTTGCGCCGTTTTTTCAGAACCAGATATTCTGTTGATTGATGAAGTATTATCAGTTGGCGATGTCCTTTTTAGAATGAAGTGCTATCGCAAACTTGCTGCACTCCGACAGAAAGGAATTACCTTCATTTTTGTTTCGCACAATCCACAGACAATTCTCTCGATGTGTAACTCAGCAATCTATCTTCGAAAGGGTAGCTTGATTACTCAGGGCGATACGGCATCGGTTATGAGCCGTTACGAATCTGATTTATTTCTGATGAATGCTGTTCCATCACCTGGGTTTCTTGAAATGTCAGAGAAACCGAGTGAACAAAGTGCGGGCATAGATATCCTTGGGGTTTATTTCAGAGATCAAGAAGGGAATGTTGTTCACTTGCCGGAAAGTGGCGGAGCGCTCTATCTCTGTGTTAAGTGTGTTTCTCATGTGCGAGCAGAAAATGTCAGTTTAGATGTTTTAGTCAAAGATCAAGTGGGAGAGGGAGATTGGCTACTTCACTTAACGAGTGAACGAGATGGTCAGATGTTTACCTTGGAACCAGGTATACAAGAAATTCAACTGCAACTGCCTCATTGCGGGCTGAGAATTGGTTCTTACATCTCAAAGCTTACTCTGAGACAAGCACCAACCTATATCTATGACATGGTAGAAGCATTCAAGTTTGATGTGACAAGTCGCGAAACAATGACGCAATGTGCGTTTTATCAACCTAGAACCTGGGCTGTCAGAAAGTTCTAATGCTGAGACAGCGAATCGTTCTCTATTCAACCATTCAACTATTTTTACTGACTTGCTGGAGGAGCCGTCAATGTCATTTAATCCGATTGCAGCGATTGAAACAGTTTCAATTCTCAATGCTTTGCCTGAAAATCCAACCGTTGTGGAATTGGGTAACCAAACGTTTAATGTCACAGATGATGTTCTTAAGTCTGTTATTGCTATGCTGCGCCAGGTTGAGCGGCAAGTCGATGTTCAAACAATTCAATCGTTTATTGGTAAGACAGTTGAGGAGAAGAAACCTTGTACTGAAGCGTTCTATCGAGCTGTTGGATTTAGCAGCTATACGGCGATCGACACGAACGCCAATTATGGCAGTTTAATGATGGATTTGAATTTTGATCTTCGAGAAACCTATCACTTTGAGCAGACTTTTGATTTGGTGACCAATAATGGTACAGGAGAACATGTTTTTAATCAGTACCTGATCTTCAAAAACATGCATGATTTGACTAAAGCGGGTGGTGTAATGCTGCATATTATGCCGTTTGCAAATTGGTTCAACCACTGCTTCTACAATTTCCATCCCCGACTCTATGCCGACCTTGCGGCTGCAAATGGCTATGAAATTGTGAAAATGAGTCTGGCAAATCGCTGGGGAACTGAAATTATCATTAATCCTTCTGCAAGTCATTTTGTTGCAGATTCTGCTGCAGCTTCATTGCAGCACTCACTCTTTGCTGTTCTGATGCAGTCAGTGAAAACTTCTAATTTGGCACAGTCTTTGAAACCTGTTCTGCGTTCAATTGTACCAAAACGCAAGGTGACTCAACTCTCGCTAGATGAAGCAATTACACAGATTCTTCCTTCTCCACATTCAGGTTTTACAAGCTTGGGAATTGCCCTAGAAACGCTGATGAGGGACGAGCAAAAACGCGTCGGAAGTACATTTCCAGTTTTAGGAAATGTACAAGTCGTAGCGGCATTGAAGAAAGTAGAGGATAAACCCTTTTGTGTTCCTATGCAAAGTATGTATGTTGGGTCAATGACCAGCCATGAGATGCTAGATCGCTACGCTAATCAGGTTAACCAACAGTAAATTCTGTTTCGAGCATCTGGCGAGGAGAATCTAGCATGCGATACTTTGCTAATGTTGCTCTAGATTCTGCTCGCCACATGCATAGAAAAGTGATGCATTGCCTAAAGATTTGGTCGAAGTTATCGGAGAAGCTCATGCAATCCTTATTGTCACATGTAAAGAAAAGCGAAGTACTTCTTGAACCATTCCCGCATATTGTTGTCTATAATCCGCTTGAACCTGCTCTCTGTGAACAATTGATTGAAGACTTTCCTTCAATCGAAATTGTTGCGCAAGGCGCACCTTGTGGAAGTAATCAGAGATTTAGCTATCCAGCTTTAGCATCGCTCGGAGATACCCGTGTTAGTTCCCTTTGGCAGAAGTTTGTCCAGGCTCATGTTACCCAAGAATTCTTAAACGAATTTCTTTATCTCTTTAGGGAGTCGATTTGTTCGATCTACGAGAACTTCGAGACAGAATTTGGGCAACTTGAAACTCTAAAGGCAGGACTTAGAGGTTTCAACAGCTTCGATGATGCGGATATTTTACTAGATGCACAGATTTGCGTGAATACGCCCGTCAAAGAGTGTCCATCTTCTGTGAGAAGAGGACACGTTGATCTTGCTGACAAGTTGTTTGCTGGGCTGTTTTATCTCAGACATCCTCAAGATCACTCTACAGGGGGAAACCTAGAACTTTATAAATTCAAAACTGGTAAAGTGCACGGGTTTAAAGGTCAGTTTATTGATGATCGGCACATCGAATGTGTGAAATCCTTGCAATATGAAAGTAATGTGCTTGTTTTACTACTTAACTCACCTTTTTCCTTGCATGGTGTATCTGTCCGAGAAGCCACTGATTTTCCTAGACTATTTTTCAATTTAGTTGGCGAAGTCAAAACTTCGCTGTTTGATTTGAATCAGTATCAGGAATCGAAAAGCATACTCAATGCTGTTGCCACTACCTCCAAAAACAGATTAAGACAACTTCGGAAGTTGACAACTCCTGACCTACGATAAACAGAAGCTAGCACCAAATTGCAAGATGAAAATTCTTTCTTTAACACGAGATTACCCGAGCGATCTCAGTCTAGCTTCACGTCATGATATTGTTTATGCCTGTCTCAATGGATCTCCGGATCGAGAGGTAGCAAACTCTTTCTTACAACTTCCAACTGGATCGTTTGATATTCGAGTACTGCTGGATCAGCTTCCGCCAAATTGGAGACCAGACGTTGTTCAGATTACTTCTAGTATTGGCGTATGTACGCCTTTACCTAGCATTCCAACTGCTTTAGAACAACTTCATTGTCCAACGGTGATGAAGCTAACAGACAGCCATCATCGTCATCGTCCGATTCAGTCCCTGATTGAGTATGCACAACTTGTAAAATGTAACTATCACTGGACGACTTACGATCGACATCATTTGCATTTTTTCAATGCTGCAGGCTTGCCTAATTGCTTTTGGATGCCTGGTTCAATTTCTATTAAGCCTTACCAAGTTTCAATAACTGAGATAAAGAATGATGATGTTCTTTTCTGTGGACAAAACTCTGCTACAGGTCATCCTAGACGAGCAAAATTGCTGACTCTTATTCAAAATTCTGGCGTGAAGTTGACTGTGACTCGGAAATCATACGAGGAATCTTTGCAAGCTTATGCAGGTGCCAAGATTGTATTTAACTGTAGTTTAAACGGAGATTTGAATCGGCGAGTCTTTGAAGTCTTAATGGCAGGTGGATTTCTGCTAACGGATCGACTTCCTGCTGAGTCTGGCTTATTAGAGCTATTCCAAGAAGGTGTTCATTTAGAGTGTTACAACTCTGAGACTGAATTGCTTGAAAAAATGCAGCATTATTTAGCTTATCCAGAACAAGCTCGGGTAATAGCTCAAGAAGGGCAGCGAAAATTTATGGCTGAATATCACCCTCATCGCTTAGAAGATCAATTTTTTCAGTTTGTAGTGAAAGGGCAAGCACTTCCTGACATCTTTCTCGCGAAAGATGACGATCGAGTTCATCAAGTCTCCGAAGCATTTTGTCCTTCTCATGCTTTGATGCAGCGGATCAGGATTTACGAACTGCTTCATGAACTTCATCGAATTAATGATCGTTTAAATTTAATCTACTTCTTTGGAACGAATCAAGATCTCATCAAAGACTTAAGAGATTTAACTCGTTTAGATCTTACACATATCGAGATTACTGAGCATCTCCAATCAATTGCTGATCAGCAATTCCAGATTGTGATGCTTGACTGTCCCACAACTCAAGTGCATTTACAGTCTTTACTCGATATGATTGAGCCTTATCTTATGCATCAAGGATTACTTCTGATTTTGGGTGAAGCTGCTTCTCAAGTGTACTCAGTGTCTAGGGCACAAGCGTGGGCATCTGTTCATCTGACGGAGTCTGGAGAAGGAGCTTGTGCGATCTACCAAAAAGTGAAATCTAGAGATGAAAGAGCGAAAGCAGGCTTAAATCTTCCGATCGTAGCCTCCCTCAGTTTTTCTAGACGGCTAGTTTTGAATATTAAAACTAACGTCAAAAAGCTCTTACTAAGATGATGTTTAGGCGGTAGAAAGTAATGTCTCACACAGTTCCGATTCGAGTTTTTATCGGCTCTGGAGAAGCAAGCCTTCTCGAAAGGAAGGTTCTGATCTATTCGTTGTGTACGCACACCCAGCGTCCCTTAGATATTTATGTTTTAAACGGAACGCATAATGCGGTTGAATTAAATGATCAAGAGCCTTTTTTAGCACCGATGTCGCTGCGAGTGAAATACCGCAACGTCACAGAGTTTAGCCTGTATCGCTATCTGATTCCACAGCTATGCAATTATCAAGGCAGAGCGATTTATCTGGATTCAGATACGATCTGCTTAACTGATATTGGACAGCTTTTTGATACCCCGCTTGATGGATGTGATTTCCTAGCAAAATCAGAAGCCTACACGCAATTGGGAACGCAACTTTGGGGATTGAGTGTGATGTTGATCGATTGCGATCGCTGTCGCTTTGATCTCGAATCTATTCTAACCGAGATTGATCAAGGCAAATACTCATATACGGACTTTGCATGTATGAGTGCTCAGTTTTTGCAATATCGCCCCTATCAGATTGGTTCACTCGATCCTGAATGGAATGTTTTTGACTATTGGGATGCAAATACTCGGCTAATTCACTACACAAATCTGAAGACCCAACCTTGGAAGTATCCTAACCATCCCTATGGTGAATTGTGGTTTCAGTATCTCAACGCAGCAATTTCTGCGGGGATTGTCACCGAAGAAGATATTGAGATAAGTTTATCGCGCTCTTATATTCGCTCGACGATTCGACAAGGCAACAAGCCCAAGTCTCCCTGGAAAACATCTGCGATTCGGCCCCTGTTGCGTCCACTGCAGCGAACCTTTCAAAACCCATTCTCTGTGAAGTAAAATAATGCAGATATCGGCTTCAACCGTTTGTCTTTCTCAAATGCAGACATTACTCCAACTCGAAGCAGATGCGATCTCTCATGCCGCTCAACGCTTAAAAGCGGAGGCAGCTGAGAATGCTGTCCATTTGCTATTGCACTGCAAAGGGAAGGTCGTTTTATCCGGTGTTGGCAAATCTGGGATCGTTGCCCAAAAAATTGCCGCCACCCTCAACAGTACAGGGACGATGGCAGTCTGTCTCCATCCCTGTGATGCGCTACATGGCGATATTGGCATTGTCACTCCTGCGGATATTGGCATCATTCTTAGCAATAGTGGTGAAACAGAAGAACTGATCGAGATGATGCCCCATTTGAAGTCACGTCAGGTTCCAGTGATTGGGATTTTGGGTAACGTAGCTTCAACGCTAGCGCAGCAAGTCAATGTGATTTTAGATGCCACTGTCGATCGAGAGGCTTGCCCACTCAATCTAGCTCCCACGACGAGCACAACGGTCGCACTGGCGATCGGGGATGCTTTAGCAATGAGCTTGATGCAGATTCGTGGGATCACTTCGGAAGAATTTGCGTTCAATCATCCTGCTGGACGGTTGGGTAAGCGCCTAACCCTGCGAGTGGAAGATTTAATGGCTGCTCAGAGTCCACGACTCTCTCCACAAGCGTCTTGGTTGGAGATATTGGGAGCGATTACGCAAGGGGGTGCAGGTGCAGCGAGTGTTGCAGATGAGCAAGGCTACCTTTTAGGGCTGATTACAGATGGAGATTTGCGTCGAGCGCTCCAGAAAATTGACCCTTCAGCGCTGGTCAACCTGAGGGCTGCAGACGTAATGACCCCAAATCCAACTGTGGTCACGCCGACTTGCCTTGCGTATGACGCTTTAATGTTGATGGAAGAGCGCCCCTCTCAGATTGCAGTGCTGCCAGTTGTCAATGATGAGCGACGCTGTCTAGGGTTAATTCGATTGCACGATATTGTAAGAAGTGGTCTATGACAAAAATCTTAGCTGTAATTCCTGCGCGTTACGACTCTCAGCGCTTACCTGGCAAAGTTTTATCTAAAATTGGAGATCGCCCAATGGTGCAATGGGTGTATGAAGCAGCTTGTCAATGTTCTGCTTTTAGTCAGGTCGTCGTTGCCACGGATAGTGAAAAGGTTGCGGATTGCGTGCGAGAATTTGGCGGAGTCGTCGAAATGACACGGCACGATCATCACACCGGAACGGATCGCGTTGCTGAAGTCGCAACACGCTATCCCGAAATGAAAGTGGTCGTGAATGTGCAAGGAGATCAGCCTTTTGTCACGCATCAGATGCTGACACAACTCGTCCGCCCCTATCTCGAAGGTGAATCTCCAGAAATGACAACCTTGGCATGTCCTTTGAATCATCAAGAGCAGTATGCTGATCCCAATGTTGTCAAGGTATTATGCGATCTCCAAGGACACGCGTTATATTTTTCGAGAGCGTCCATTCCCTACTATCGCAATCCAGGTGCTGCTCCGGTTTATCATCACTTGGGGCTTTATGCTTTTCGGCAAGACTTCTTAGCAAACTATGCTCAATTGACTCCAACCCCGCTTGAGCAATGTGAAGCTCTAGAGCAGTTGAGAGTACTCGAACATGGCTTTGCAATTCGAGTCTGCCAAATCGATCAGATGTCCTTGGAAGTCAATACTGCCGATGAATTGAGACAAGCGAATTCTATGGCAATTCAGCAGTTGAAAATTCCTTAAGGCGTTGCTTTCACAAAGCCCATTGAACTCATGAACTTTGCAGATTTTTCCTTTTGGTGGACTTTGAGTCTCTGTATGACGATCGTCGTCAGCAGCCGATTTTTGGGCCGATCTCTCAACCTTTGGTCACCTGCTTGCGATCGTTTGGCACTCATGGCAGTCTCGCTGACTATCTTCTTCGTGGCTGCTCGCGAGAGTTTTATTATCTTTATCCTAGAGTTGGTGTTTAACTATGGGATGGTCAGATGGATGCAATGCAGTCGAGGATGGAAGGCACAAGTTCTGGCTTTAGTGGCTATCTTGATTAATTTAGGAATTCTAGTTTATTTCAAGTATTTCACCTTTATTCTTGAAAGCGTTCTCAACATTCAAGGGCTGAATACTAGTAGTGTTGCAATAGCCCCATCGCGGGTGGATCTCGCAGCTATTCCCCCCGGAATTTCGTTCTATACCTTCCAGATGGTGGCATTCATTGTTGATTCTTTGAAAGCACCCCACCAAAAGCTCAAATGGGTCGATTACATTAACTTCACATCGTTCTTTCCCCAAGTTGTTGCAGGTCCGATTGAACGTCGGGCTGATTTGTTGGCTCAAATGCAGTCCTTCCGGTTTGATCTGTCGTGGGTGAACTTCCGACACGGTGGCAAATGGATTATCGTCGGACTGTTCATGAAATTAGTTCTGTCCAATAATATTGCACCTTATATTCGCTTGAGTGAGACAGCAAACGCTTGGTTGATTTGGTTGTCAATTTTTCTATTTGGGCTGCAAATCTATTTTGATTTTGCTGGATATAGCCTAGTCGCACTGGGGCTTGCGGAAATGTTAGGCGTTAAGTTAACAATAAATTTTCTTACACCCTACGTCTCGACGAATATTCAAGAATTTTGGCGGCGCTGGCACATCACGCTAAGTACTTGGTTTCGAGATTATCTTTATGTTCCATTAGGTGGCTCCAAAGTTCCTTGGGCAACTCTCAATGTCATGCTCGTGTTCTTAATCTCTGGGCTATGGCATGGCGCAGGCTGGAATTTCATGCTTTGGGGTGGATACCACGGACTCCTGCTGGTGATGCACCGCCACTTTAAACGAGTTTTAATTGTTCCTCAGTCGATTGCTTGGGCAATCACATTTGGCTCAGTCATGTTTGGATGGCTCTTTTTTATGCAAACCAATACTCAATTCCTGTTCGCCCAACTTCGAACAATCGTGAATCCGAAGAGCTACACCTTGGCAAACATAGTCGCGATCGCTCCCAATGAAAAACTCGTTCTCTTGACATTAATCATTCTTTGTATCGGCATGCTCTGGATGGAACACCTAGCCATTTGGAAAAAAAGATCATCTGGGTATGACCTGTTTTTACACCCGATCGTGAATCGAATACTCCTGTTTCTCATCGTGCTACTAGCAGCGAGGACCTCATCGCCTTTTATCTACTTCGCGTTCTAAACCGAATTTCCGATGCGATATTCTGTGAAACTGCTCTCCCCTATTATGATTGTTGGCTCAGCTTGGTTGATGGGGGCATGGTTCAATCTTTACTGGTTCCAAGATCCAAGCTGGATTCGAGCGATCTATACGCAAAAGGCTAAGATTGCTGATCATGTCAAATCACCGCACCGCATTCTCATGGTCGGCGGCTCTGCCACCCATTTTGGAGTAGAGGCAAAGCAGATCGAACAATCACTGGGAATTCCGGTGATCAATTTTGGACTTCATGCAGGTTTGGGTTTAGATACAATTCTGAGCCTAGCTCAGAAACAGATCCAACGGGGTGATATTGTCGTTGTTTCACCGGAACCGGAGATTCTCGAACCTAAGAATGCAGACAATACGCGATTTCTGTCGGCGTTATTTGAACTGAAATCTGGATATCTCGGCACCGTTGAATCTGATCCACAAAATCTGATCAATCGTCTAATTGTGGTAGGTTCACCTGGATTTACACCGATTGCCCAAGCAGTACAATCCCAAATCTTTCAAAGCAAAGAGGGGAAACTGCAGGCATACAATTTTCAGACTACCCTGCATGGAGATGCGATCGAACTTCCTCGGGGAAAACCAAGGCCCTCTGCAATGCATTCGATTGCATCTTCGCCAGCTTTGCATCGGCTAGCAGCGTTTCGCCGAGTAACCCAAGAGAAACAAGCGACTCTCTTACTAACATTGCCTTGGAGATTAAGCGATCTCGATGCAAAATCCGTTGAATCTGCTCAAACTATCATTTATCGGTTATCTGAGATTGCACCTGTACTTTACGAGCCAAAATCACTGAATCTCAAGACCGATCCCACGCTGTTTGGGGATTCAATTTATCATCTCAGTCCACAAGGGCGGCGATTGCGATCTCAGGAATTGATCGACCAACTCCGCCCAATGATTCTAAACCCCAAGGAATAGCGTATGTCCATTCCCATTATCATGTTTCATTATGGCTATACTCCCCATTTAGTCATGGCTTTAGCTCAAGCTAAGGCAACTAATCCAACATCGGATGTGATTTTGCTGGGCGATCAAAGCAACCAATTTCTGGATTTTGTTCAGCATGAGTCCATTGATCGCTACTGTACAGAAGCAAAGCAGTTTGAGCAAATCTATGCTCCGAAGCACAGAAGCCCAAACCCGTACCAATACGAGCTATTCTGCTTTCAACGATGGCTGATTCTCAAAGAGTTTATGAATGCAAGAGGACTAAAGCACTGCGTTCATATTGATTCAGATGTTTTACTTTATACGGATCTCTCCGCTGAGCAGCACAAGTTCGATCGCTTTGAATTCACAACCTGTAAAGGTAGTGGGCATACCTCGTTTCTCAAAATTTCAGGCTTAGAAAAATTTTGCCAACTTTTATTTGCGACTTATACCGATGAGTCACTTTTCAAAGAGGTGGAAAACATCGTACAAGTGCGAAATGAGAACTTAAAAATCCCAATTGGCATTTCTGACATGATGTTGTTGGTGCTCTTTTACGAAAAGTATCGGGAGGTAATTGGATTGACTTCTGATGTGATAGACGGTTCTGTCTATGATACCCGGATTACTCACGATCAAGGGTTTGAAATGCAAGATGGGATGAAATATATTCGGTGGGTCAACGGCCAGCCTGTGGGTAAGCATCTTGAACTAGGGCAAGATATTCGCTTCAACTCGCTGCATTTTCAAGGTGAAAGTAAACGCAAGATTGGACAGTATTTTACTGGCAATCAAGCGCAAGCCTTCTTCTACAAAGCCCAAGGCTCTCTGAGACACAAAATGAAGCGCTTGGCATATTAAAACGTAACCAGCAGCGATTCTGTACAATAGGCTCATTCTTCAAGGTGTAAATATGTCTAGTATTCGAGTAACCGAGACTCTAGCAATCGGTGATGGTCATCCTTTAACATTAATTGGCGGACCTTGTGTAATTGAGTCAGAAGACTTCACCCTAATGATGGCAGAGCGAATTTATCAAGTCTGCGATCGCCTCGGCATGCCTTTTATTTTCAAGGCCTCTTTCGATAAAGCCAATCGCACTTCAATGAGTTCCTTTCGTGGTCAAGCGATCGATGAGGGCTTAGAAATCTTACAAAAAGTGAAACAGAAGATTGGCGTTCCGGTTTTAACCGACATTCATGAATCGAGTCAGGCAGCGATCGCAGCCGAGGTAGTCGATGTACTGCAAATTCCTGCCTTTCTGTGTCGCCAAACCGATTTGTTACTGGCAGCAGCAGCAACTGGACGTACTGTGAATGTGAAAAAAGGGCAATTTCTTGCGCCGTGGGATATGAAGAATGTTGTACGTAAACTTGAAGCAGGTGGAGCTGAAAACATTCTATTGACCGAACGAGGAACGAGCTTTGGGTATAACACCCTAGTTGTTGATTTTCGTGCGTTACCTCAGATGCGAGAATTAGGATATCCAGTAGTCTTTGATGCAACTCATAGTGTCCAGATGCCTGGTGGACAGGGAGATAAATCAGGCGGACAGCGCCAATTTGTTCCTTATTTAGCACGAGCCGCAGCAGCGATTGGGATCGATGCGCTCTTTATGGAGATTCATGAAAATCCGGACGCTGCCCTAAGTGATGGTCCTAATATGATTCCCTTAGCTGAACTCGAAAAAGTCCTCAAACAGATACTTAGCATTCATCATAGTTTAGAAATGGCTCCAGAGGTTAATCTATGATGTTTGGTGTTTCTCGACCCGACTTAGATGTTTTATCTAAAATCAAGCTACTTGCACTTGATGTTGATGGAGTTCTCACTGATGGAGGGCTATACTATACCGAAACTGGCGAAGAGCTAAAGCGCTTCAATATCAAAGATGGATTAGGAATGCAGCTTGCCCAACGAGCAGGGATTGAAATTGCTTTGATTTCCGCTAGCAATTCACAGGCGACACTATTTCGAGCTAAGAAGCTGGGCATTGTACATGCATTTATTGGTGTCGAGGACAAGTTGTCGGTCTTGAAAGACTTGTGTGAGCAATTGAATTTATCACTGTTGCAAGTTGCTTATATGGGGGATGACCTAGTTGATTTGAAGGTGATGCAAGCAGTGGGATGTCCGATGACGGTAGCAGATGCCATGCCGGAAAATCAAGCGATCGCGCTCTACATCACAAAAAAAGCAGGAGGACAAGGAGCCGTTCGCGAAGTCTGCGATCTGCTCCGTCGCGCTGTTTCTCCTATCGAATTTTAGAAGTATGACTGCTACATCCCCCATCCACATCCCGCTCAAGCGCATTGTGACTTGTCAGGGAAGTATTCAGCTTGTCACGGCTCTTTCTGTTTTATTCTACCGAGAGCAAGAACAGTCAGATTCGCCTGCGGAGTATGAGAACTATCTCGTCATTTATGATCTCTATGCTCCACCTGGACAAATTGATCAATTCGTTGCCTTTATCGCGCAGATGGCAATCGAGATGTGTCCTTGGAAAGCGATCGTGTACATTACGCCTGAACAGATGCAGGAGATCAGCGGCAAGCTCAATTCTACTGCCCCCAAAACCATTTTTAATCTCATTCATCGTTGGGTTGGTACAGCCACAGCAGATGAAATTTATCTCTGTCGGAACTGGCAACTCGGCAATCAACTTTTGCTCAATGCTTACAATCGGGCTGAGAAAATTTGCTATGGAGATAGTATTGGTATCTATTTTTCTGCGACTTCATCTGTTGTTCCTCAAGTCACGCAGGCTCAAACCAAGAAAACCGAGCCAAGTTCATTCCACACCCGATTGAGCCAGAGCATTCGTCTTTGTCGATTTCAAGCTGGGATGTTCCTTCAGAAAGTTCGACAGCAGTTTGGGTTATATACCTTGCTTAAATCTCTCGAATTTGATCAAGGCTATTTTATTCTACCAACCATTATGGGTGAAGCTCCACCGATGCCCACGGTAGAAATTACTCCTGCAACCTTGCTGAATATATTTCAGAAGCTCACTCATCTTGTCAATGTTCAGTATGCCCACCAACTTCGGGCACAGCTAGAAGATGCTCCAGTTTCCGTTCTGTTGACCTCAAATCTTTCGGAAGCGACTCGATTATCTCGGGAGAATGAGATTTTAGCCTATCGTCGCTTCTTATGCTCTCAGCCAATCGAATCAGATACGATTCTGGTGATTAAACCGCATCCTAGAGACGATATTGCTAAGCTGAATGCTTTGAAAGAGGAGCTTTCTGATTTGTTTAGCAAGATTGTTGTTCTCTCAGAGCCAGAGTTGTTTTTTCTGCCGTTTGAAATCTTCTTCCTGTCGGTTCTTGTTAGTCCTCAAACGAACTCTAAGACTAAAGTTTTTGCCGTCAGTTCTGCCTGCTTATCGCTCAAGCTACTCTTCAATGTAACTAGCTTTGTCGGATTTGGTTCTGAAATCACGTCTAGTTTGTTTGATAGTCCCCACGTTGCAGCTAGGCTTGAACATGAACAAATCTTAGATGCAGCGTTGCAACATCTCAAAATTCTTCCTGTTATTTAGCTGAAAAAATCGTCTGGACTTGATGAATTACTTAAATCTTGGCTGTGGCTATCGCTTCCATCATGCTTGGACAAATCTAGATTTCGTCTCTACTGATCCTAGCGTGATTGCTCATAATCTGGCTCAAGGAATCCCATATCCTGATGGTTCTTTTGATGTGGTGTACCATTCTCATGTGCTGGAGCATTTCTCAAAATCAGATGCGAGTATGCTCTTGAAAGAGTGCTATCGCGTTCTTCGTCCTCAAGGAATTCTTCGAGTGGTTGTTCCGGATCTAGAGCAGATTGCACGAACTTACTTAATGGCAATGGAACATGCCGATCAAGGTAATATTGCATGGAGTAATCACTATGACTGGCTTTTGCTGGAGATGTATGACCAGGTTGCCCGCAATTATCCAGGAGGAGAAATGTTGACGTATCTCTTTCGATCAGAAATTCCGAATATGGATTTCGTTGTGCAACGGTCTGGAGTCGAGGTGAAGACATTGATTGAGACAGGACAGGCGCGACGAAGTCAACCTCAAACTATCAGCCACTCTCCACAAAGACTGCAACAGGTGCTCCATTTTCTTCGGGATGCGTCTTACCGCCGTGAAGTCTGGCTGAAATTATTGCTTGGTAAGGAGTACTCCGCACTGCAAATTGGTCGCTTTCGCCAGAGTGGAGAAGTTCATCAATGGATGTACGATCGCTATTCTCTTAGCCGTCTTCTCAAAGATATGGGTTTTCAAAACGTCACTCTGCAATCAGCAGTAGACAGTAAGATCCCCGACTGGCGTAGCTTTAACCTAGATACAGAAGTAGATGGCACAGTCTATAAACCTGATTCGTTGTTTATGGAAGCGATTAAACCTTAGTAAACGCAGAACTTTCTATGTCTTATCCTTTGATTTCAGTCATTATTCCTTCTTACAATCAGGGAGAATTTATTGAGGAAACGCTGCTCTCAGTGCTGGGACAGCAATATCCTAATCTTGAAATTCTGGTGATTGATGGTGGGAGTACTGATCAAACGGTTGAAATTCTCGATCGCTATTCTTCTCATCTTGCCTACTGGCATTCTAAGCCAGACAAAGGACAGGCAGATGCAATCAATCAGGGGTTTAGACTAAGTACTGGAGAGATTGTCTGCTGGTTAAATTCTGATGATATGTATCTTCCAGGAACCCTTTTAGATGTCGCTCGCAGATTCAAAGAGCGAACTCATGAGAATTATCTGATCTACGGGAATACAGTTCTACTTCATCAGAAAGGAGAACAGCAACAATCAGGCAGCTTTAAAGTATCAGAAGCTTTTGACCCAGTTCTGCTCACTTACTATGATTTTATTTTTCAGCCCAGTTCTTTCTGGACGCGACAACTTTGGCAACAAACTGGGGAACTCAATCTTGAATATCACTATGTTCTGGACTGGGATTGGTATATTCGAGCGTCTAAGATTGCTCAATTTGAATATATCCCTAAGTTCTATTCCGTTTACCGCATTCACGAACTCCATAAAACTGGAACTGGAGGCAATCAGCGCGCGCAGGAAATTTATCAGATTGCTCAAACTTATGCTTCAGATTACTGGATCAATCTCTATGCAGAAGTCGAACGCTCTTACGCCAAGATTCGCCAGTTTGTGCAGCACTTCAGAATACCGAGCCGATACCGACATCACATTTTGCCGCTGTTTTTTCCTCGATTAAATCACAAGCTGCAAACGTCGAAAGATTTATCCAGAGTATTAGAAATGCTGGGCTAGTCGTTCTAAGAGCATAAGAGGTTATCGCGTGTCTGCTATTAACGTATTGCACCTTAATACTTGGGGCGGAATTGGGGGAGCATACATTGCTTCTAATCGGTTACATCAAGGGCTACAAGCGCTAGGAGTTCAATCTGTGCTGGCCTATGGTCGTAGTCTAAACGACAGCGATCGTGAATTGCAATCATTGCCAACCTATCAATTTATTGGTCAACAAGATCGCTTTCTAGAACGCACCGTTAGTGCCTTTGCTCAACGTTTAGGCTTGAATGATATCGGCAATCTGGGTTCTTTTGCTTTACCAAACAATCTGCTGCAACAGGCAACGGTTTTCAATTTTCACAATTTACACAGTAATTATTTTTCCTATCTTGCGCTCCCCACTTTGACGCGTCACAAACCCGCAATTTGGACGCTTCATGATATGTGGAGTTTTACTGGACACTGTGCTTACAGTTATGACTGTATGAAATGGCAAACAGGATGTCGAGGTGGATGTCCTTATCCTAGTACTGAACCCAGTATTCGACGAGATGCGACTTGGCTAGAGTGGCAGTTCAAAGCTTGGCTCTATCGCTTCTCAAATTTAACGATTGTGGCGCCTAGCCAATGGTTAACTGATCAAGCCCGACAAAGTATGCTGCAGCGATTTCCGCTCCACTGTATTCCGAATGGCATTGATACTGAAGTGTATCAACCTTTAGATATGAACTGGTGCCGCTCAGTGTTGCAGATTCCTCAAGCTAAAAAAGTTTTGCTCTTTAGTGCTCAGGTTTTGCAAGACCAGCGCAAAGGAGGAGACTTATTGCTCAAAGCACTTTGCCGTCTCCCACAGGCTTTCAAAGCAGATTGTGTGTTACTCACGATGGGGAATTGTAACGAAGCGCTTGAGGCGATGATCGGGATTCCTGCCATCCATCTCGGTTATGTTGAGAGCGATCGCCAAAAAGCGATCGCCTACTCTGCAGCAGATGGGTTTATATTTCCAACACGAGCAGACAATCTTCCTTTAGTCTTGCAAGAGAGTTTAGCTTGCGGAACTCCAATGGTGTCATTCAAGATAGGTGGTGTTCCGGATTTAGTGCGACCAGGGATAACAGGCTATCTCGCTGAAGCAGAAGATTTTATCGATCTGAGCCACAAAATTTTGCAGTTATTTGAATGTCCTAGCCACCTGCATCAGATGCGGCAAAATTGCCGCGCGATTGCACAAGCAGAGTATTCACTTAACTTACAAGCCAGTCGTTACCTTGAGTTGTACCAAAAAGCTTTACAGGTTTTGAAAACATGAAGATTAGCGTCATTACACCTGTTTATAACGGAGAAAGGTTTATTGAATCTTGTATTCAAAATGTAATTGAACAGGGGTGTGAATCTGTTGAACATGTGATAGCAGATGGGGGATCTCAAGATCAAACCGTCGCTATTATTCAAACATATGCCAAGCAGTATCCTCATATCCGTTGGTTTTCAGAACCTGATCGCGGACAATCCGATGCGATGAATAAGGCATTAAAACTGGCTCAAGGCCAAATAATCGGGATTTTGAACATTGACGATCTGTATGAGACAAATGCACTCAACATAGTACTAGAGAAGTTTAAAACACTCCCAATCCCAAGTTTACTCGCAGGAAATTGCTGGGTATGGGATGAAGTTCGGGATTTCACTTATCTCAGCCGTCCTATGAACCTCTCACTTCATAATCTACTCATTGGTCGAGCACATTTGGTCAATCCTGCAGCTTATTTCTATCATGCAGCCCTTCATCAACAGATTGGCGAGTATAAAGTTGATGAGCATTACGCAATGGATGTGGATTTTGTCCTGAAAGCTGCCACAGTCGCACACTTAGAGTATATTGATGTGAACTTAGGACACTACCGCATCTATGCAGAGACAAAAACCGCGATCGATGCCCAGGCTGGACTTGCAAAACAGCGCTACGCATCTTATTTAAAGACTTATACTCAAAAACTGCCCTTTACTCAGCGTTGGCTCGTTCAAACCGCACGATTGCTGCGCAATTTGAGAATCCAGATTCAGACTTTAGCCCAATAGGGTATCTCAACTTTTGCGTTTCTTAGAGCAATATTAGGTCAAGTGATGAAACAGATTTTAGTGGATGCGAATTTTACGCCTTTTGCGGGAGGACATGGTGGAAACCGTAGGTCAGCGCAAATTGCTGAACTGGTTGCTCAGGCAAAGCTTGAAGTTAACCCATTAACTCAGAAAATTCTCAAAACTCCGCTCAGTCGAGTGGTAGCAACTGCAAAATCTATCGTCAGTCTAGACACAATTCGCTTGATGGCTCATCCTCAAATTCAACTGGGGTTAGAACCACGAGAAATTGCAAAATTTGGATATCATCAACAAACGTATCGCAATGCGATGATGCAGCATCATAGAGAAAAGCTTTTACTTTGGGAAACGACAAAGCATTTTGTTGCACCTTATGTTGCTGAAAGTCTTGGATTTAACGTAATTGCTGTTCCTCATGAACTTGGTGCATTCAGTTTGAAAGCAAAGGACTTTCATCGTCATTTTAGTGTCGAAGTTGCTGCTTTGGCAAAAGCACAAGCTGTTTTCTGTATCGATCGCAGTGAGCAATGGTTACTGAAACTGAAAGGAATTAACGCCCATTTTTTACCTTACTATCCTCCTCAGTCGATTCTTGAAAAGCTGTTGACCCTGCGCAAGGTTCGAGAAGCGAGTTGCAAGCCAGAGCGATTTCTGATTCTTGGTAGCGCGTCTAATACTCCAACTCGACTTGGAATGATTGAACAACTAAAATGGTTACAGAATATCCGGAAAACAGTAGAATTCCAAGTCGATATCGCAGGGTACGGAACAGAACAGCTTGCCGCTCACTGTCATAGTCCAGACTTTTTCGTTCATGGTACTGTAACTGATGAACAATTAAATTGCTTAATGATTCAATCTAAAGCAGCGCTGATCCATCAAACTACTGCAGTTGGAGCTTTAACTCGGATTCCAGAGCTTCTACTGGCAGGCATTCCAGTGATTGCAAACAATATTGCCTGTCGCAGTGCATTCCACTATTCAGGAACCTATTGCTATGATGACGAGGCAGAGCTAGCTGAACTCATCACAAAGCCACTAACGGTGCCTGAAATACTGGCTCGCCCAAGAGTTGCAGAGCAACGATTTATCCAAACTTTACATCAGTTGAGCTAAATCTAGCTTGACCTTAAGACTGTCCTTAATTTATCGAGTCTGGGAGATTGTATGACTAATTATCTTGAAGTAATTCCTTCTAAAATTGCAACGGATTTTCGCTTACTCAAAGATCGCTCAAAAGCTCAAAAGCGATTGCCCAAAGATCAAATTTCTCCGATTGTTGCTTATAATCGCAATACACTGCGGAAAGTAAGCCAGTGGATTGATGAAGATGTGTACCAGAAATCCCTCTTTCAATACGGATTGCCTGAAACCGTAAGACATCTGATCGACAATCCGTTAGGAGATGAGATCACCTATTCAGATGCAATGCTGTATCTGAGCCAATTCTTGAAGAAAAAAATTGAGTATCTAGAAATTGGAGTCTCAGTTGGAAAGAACTTCTTTCAGGTAATGAATTTCTTAAAAGGTAGCTCAATGACTGGGTTTGACATTGAAGAAATCAACCCAGTGTTAGAGCGCTTTTTGACGCTTCAAGAGAAGAGCGAGTGGACGACTCGTTCTCAGTCCTTGAAGCAATCTAACTCTTCACTGAAGCAGTATGAATTTTCCCAAAATCGTAATTCGGTTCGTTACATCAGTGGTGATGTGTATGACGAAAGCTGTTGGCAACGTTTGTCTGGATACAAATTCAACATCATCTTTTCTGATGCCTTGCACTCAGCCGATGCCTTGTTGTATGAGTGGGAAATGATTAAGAAATATGAGCTGCTTGATGCTGATGAGTTTCTCATGGTTTGGGATGACTTAGGGGGCGAGATGGAGCGAGCATTTGATCAAATTTGGGCAGATGTTGCTAAAACTTATGGTCTTGGTAGCCAAGATAGACTACGCGTTAAGTTAAACGGCTGGATTGGTTTAAAGCAGCATCAAGTCGGTTTTATCTCGAAGCTTGGCTAGCAGGAGAACTCCTTATGAAGATTGCCCATGTGATTTATATTCCGAGGTTTTCTGGTGCTGAAATTCTGGTGCGTGAATTAGCAACGAATCATTCTGCACAAGGGCATCAAGTAGCTGTATTCTCACTTATGCCAATTGAAGAATCCTTTGTCTCACAGCAAAGGCTGCTGGCGAAAATGGGAGTCTTCATGAGTTTTCCAACTCAACCTTTAGGAAAAGTAGGTCGATTTCAATTTTTAGCACAACAATTGAAAGCTTTTGATCCTGATATTGCCCTTGGACATGCTGTGATTCCGAGCCTCTACACTCAAATTGCTACGAAGTTAGCAGGACTGTCGCATACCTCGGTCATTAATGTTTTGCATGATGCCTCTCAGGATGATTATGCGTCGTGGTATTTTCAAGTACTGGCGCGGTGGATTGCGTCTACTCCAGATGCTGTAATTGCAGTATCGAAGCGGGGAGCACAGAATTATGCGAGACGAATACCTCGATCAACAAAACCCCATGTCATTCCCAATGGAATTAAACTTGAGAAGATTATAGCGATGCGATCGCAAAGAGATTGGGTAAGGCAACATCTCTTTTCTGCAACCGAGAAAGATGTAGTTTTTCTACAGGTAGGACGGTGTAGCCGCCCTAAGCAGCAACATTTGAGCCTGCAAGCCTATGTTCAAGTTAGCCAGAATTATGCAAACAGTAAACTTTATTTTGCAGGCATTGCTGAAGATCCCAACTATGAACGAGAGCTCAAACAGCAGGTTACTGACCTTGGCTTGGAAGACCGTGTGTTTTTTCTAGGAGCACGTTCAGATATCCCGGAACTTCTTGCTGGAGCAGATGTCTATTTAATGCCTTCTCACTATGAAGCACACAGTGTTGCTTTTGTAGAGGCTCTAGCTAGCGGTATTACGATCGTGGCTTCTGATATTGATTCTTTTCAGTATGGTTTAGATTTTCCAGGAGTAAACTTGATTGACCCCAAAGATTGTAATCGCTTTGCTGAAGCGATGTCTAAGTCGCTGAGTTTCGCCGCTCAGACTCGTTGGCAGCGCGATCTAAAAGCTTATTCAATCGAACAAACTGCAAACACCTATCTCAACTTGTTTGAAACGTTGCTGAAACGTCGAAATTTAGTTCACTTTTCAGAAACATTGGAATAGAGTGTCGGGGTTTAGCATAGGGAGAAACTGATATTGATGACATCTCAGATTGTTCTATTTGATTTAGCAGTAGGGGGACATCATGGAACCTATATCTGGCATTTGGTTAAGCATTGGAGCCAAACTGAAGTTCCGGCAACCCTCAATATTGTGGTTGCGCCCCAATTTCTAAACCAACATCTCGAAGTCGTTGAACTTGTTCGCCAAAATCCGAAGCCGAATCTCAACTTAGTGACAATTTCTGCAGCTGAGTTTGCGATGATCAGCTCTCAGTCCTCAATCGTGAAACGTGCGTTTGCTGAATGGAAGATTTTCTGCCTATATGCGCGTCAGTTTAAAGCCGATCAAGGTATGGTGATGCAGTTCGATCATTTACAGTTGCCGATTGTGTTGGGTAAACGCGCTCCTTGTGCGATCGCAGGCATCTATTTCCGTCCCACCTTTCACTATATCCAGTTTGCAAACTATACTTCTACTTGGAAAGATGCAATCAGACGCTGGCGGCAGAAACTTTTGCTGGTATTAGCATTGAGATCAGGGCAGGTTAATACTTTATTCAGTCTGGATCCGTTTGCTCCAGACTCGATTGCGAAACTGACTGCTGAGGTTAAAGTCATCCATTTATCTGATCCCGTTGTTCCTCATCCACTTGAGCCTGCACGGTGCGATCAACTCAAAACTCAACTGAAGATTGATCCGCATCGACAAATCTTTTTACTATTTGGCAAATTAGATCCACGCAAAGGAACCTACCAACTTCTCGAAGCCATCCGTCAATTACCACAGGAACTTAGTCAAAAGCTATGTCTGCTCTTCGTAGGACAGATTCCACACTTAGAGCAACCAAAGCTCACTTCATACATCGCAGAAATTTCTGCCCAAACTTCTGCACAAGTCTTAATTCATAATGAATTTGTTTCAGAATCAGACATGCCCCTCTATTTTCAACTTGCAGATGTTGTGCTTGCTCCCTATCAACGCCATGTGGGGATGAGCGGCATTCTCTTACAGGCAGCAGCGGCTCAGAAACCTGTGCTTGCCTCAAATTATGGATTGATGGGAGAACTAGTGCGACGATATCAACTCGGTGTAGCCATCAATTCTGAACACCCTAGCGAGATTGCACAAGCTATGAGTGAACTTCTATGGAATGGAACTTCTAGTGTGACTCAACCTAGCCATATGCAAGCATTTGTAGAGCAAAATCTGGCAGATAAATATATCAATACGATGATTTCACACCTGACTTAGTTGATCACCGATCGACTAACCCTCCTGATGAACAACACAAGCAGCGTAAAGTCATATGGGCAAGCATCATCGTCTAGCAATATAGCTTCGATCGCACGTTTGATCCAGATTTAAGGAAATGACAGTATGCAGAGCAAACGAGTTCTAGAAGGATGGTTCGATCAAATCGTTATTCTTCTGGTTCTAGAGGGACTATTCTATCTATTTCTGACTTCACTTTCACCCAAGGGCGTGAGCTCCATAACCATTCTGTGCTCTTTTGGACTGAATGCAGTACTTGCAGCGCTTTCTCTCTCCCAGGCTTTTAGTCGAGATAAGATTTCAATCAAAGTTATCTTTTTCTTTTTTAATTTTGTATTTTTCTTTCTCGTGCCATTCGCCCAATACTTAACGGGGAGATGGATGTTTTTAAAGTCAACTACTGATAAAAATATCTTTTATGCAAACATTCTGATCGCAGTTTGGATGGTCGTTTTTACCCTTGGACATCGCTATGCTCAAAAATCTGTCAAAGGGACTTCACAGTCTATTGCGCTTCAGATGAATGGGATCGCTTACCGAGTCAAGCCATTCAATGCTCTCGTTGCCACTGGTTTTAGCTTAGTGTTGTCTGCCTATTTTGTCGTAACAGCAGGGATTAACGCGCTGCTCCTGAGAAGTGGAGCAGGTGTTGTCAATTCCCTGGGAGGCTGGGGACCTCTTGGACTGATTGGTCAGTATTATTCGCGACCTCTGCCTGTATTCTTGCTGCTGTTTATACTTTACTACTGGCGCTCAAAAACCTTACTTACCAAAATCTTAATTGGCATTATTTCGATTTCAGCTTTGCTGCTTAACTTTCCGACTTCAACTGCTCGTTTCTATGCCTTTGCAATCTATCTCGGTCTCTTCATTCTTTTTACGCGCAGAATCAAACAGGTCAATTCGTTTGTATATTTTACGATCATGACACTGGGAATCTTTGGCTCAAGTTGGCTCAACTTCGCGCGATTTGGAGACTTCTCCGGAATGAGTGAATTCAAGATCGATCTCAATGTTTTCTTTGAAGGTCACTTTGATGCTTATGAAAACTTTGTCCATACCCTCACGTATGTCGATGAAAATGGATTTAATTTGGGCAGACAATTGCTTGGCGTACTTCTCTTTTGGCTTCCCCGCTCGGTTTGGGAAGAGAAACCTGTTGGCACTGGAGTGTTTCTAGCAGAGTACTTAAATAAAACTTACGAAGTTTACAATAAGAATATTTCTGCTCCATTAATTCAAGAGTTTTACTTAGCATTTGGCATTGTTGCGGTAATTGGGGGCGGATTTCTTGTCGGTGCTCTGGCGGGATGGCTTGATCGCAAATACCAACTGTATTCATCGATCCGAAATGTACATCAGGTCGAACCTATGTACCTTGTGTTGTACCCAATTTTGGTCGGACTGACTCTTTTCATCCTACGAGGGGATCTACTTTCTGCTTTTGCTTATTCTTGCGGCATTAGCGCTGCATTTGCAACCCTGCGAAGTTTTCTAATTCAGAAATGCCGAAATTAGTCTGAAGTTGGAAATTATAGTTTCTCATTGCTTTGAAATCATGACAACGCTTGCAGTTATTTTTACCAATTACGGTCCTTATCACTTAGCTCGACTCGAAGCGCTCTATCGACAAGCAAAGCAAAATGGCTGGGAAGTGGTAGGGATTGAACTTGCCCGAACAGAGCATCGCTATCCTTGGCAGGCAGATATTTCTGCACTCCCTTGTTCATTCATCTCAGTGTTCGAGCAACCTTTAGAGACGATCTCATTACGCCAATTTATACAACGACTTCCACAAGTTTTATCAGAAGTTCGTCCTGATGTTTTGATGATTGCTGGATATGCTCATCCGGGAATTCTCACTGCCCTATTGTGGGGAGTTTGGCATCGTAAAGTCAGAATTTTAATGTCTGCGTCTAAAGAAAGTGATGCTCGTCGAAATTTCTTCAAAGAGCTACCGAAACGCTGGCTAATTCATCGCTACCATGCTGGATTAGTCGGCGGAAAACCCCAAGCAAACTATCTTGCTAAGCTGGGAATGCCGAAGCATCAGATTTTTTGTGGATACAACGTTGTCAATAATCAAACCTTTCATCCTCAAAAAATCCGATCACTTGAGAACCCAATGGAAAAACCTTTCTTTCTCACCATTAATCGCTTCATTCCGAAAAAAAACATTCTGAACTTAATTGAAGCTTACAGCGCTTACTCCAAAAAAGCTGGTGCGAATGCTTGGGATCTGGTGCTGTGTGGAGATGGTAGACTTCGTCCTCAGATCGAACAGCGAATTGCTGAATTGAATCTACAAGATCGAGTTCATCTGCCCGGATTTCTCCAGCAAGACCAATTACTTCCATACTTTGCCCATGCAGAATGTTTTGTTCATGCCAGTCTGCAAGAACAATGGGGGTTAGTCGTGAATGAGGCGATGGCAGCCGGATTGCCTGTTCTCGTCTCTGAGCGCTGTGGATGTTACGGTGATCTGATTGTAGAAGGCGTAAATGGCTTTGGCTTTGACCCAGAGTGTGTTGAACAATTGACAGATCGATTGCTGAAAATAAGTTCTGAATTTGTCGATCGTCAAGCCATGGGTGAAGCTGCATTAGCTCATATCCAAAACTTCTCGCCGGATCGATTTGCTGAGAGCCTAATCCGAGCAACTAAGCAATGCTTGAGTGTTGTATAACTAGTTTCTTTCTGAAAATCTATGAGAGTTCTTCATGTCGCACCTTACATTAGTCCGATTCGAGGTGGCATTAGTCAGGCAGTGCTAGAAATGCTGCAAACTCTCAGAGAACAAGGAGTAGAAGCAGAATTAATCACCACCAATGATGATGGTGAAACCCTATTAGATGTGCCGCTGAATCAAGTTATTGAATATCACACGATTCCGACTCGCTTCTTTCCTCGGTATTCGCCGAATGTTGCAGCAATTCGAGAATTTCAATACTCTTGGGAATTGTCCCAATGGCTATGGCATCACATACACGAGTATGACTTAGTTCATATTCATGCCATGTTTTGCTATCCCTGTACGATCGCGATGATGATCGCTCGAATCAAAAATATTCCTTATCTCAACCAACCGCATGGATTGTTGTGTGAGTGGTCGCTGCAACAATCTGCGCTGAAAAAGCAAATTTATCTAGCACTGATCGAAAAATCAAATCTAGAGCATAGTCAAGCTCTTCAAGTGACTTCTGTAATGGAAGATCAAGAGATTGCTCAGCTAAATCTCACGCCCCAACGGATCCATATTCCGTTAGGGCTGGTGCTCGCACCGTCTCTTGCTAATGCTCGTCAACAGCTGTGCCAACAGCTTCAGATCCCAGAGACCCATACCATTGTATTGTTCATGTCACGACTACATCCCAAGAAAGGTCTAGACTATCTCATTCCTGCATTGGGACAACTTCGAGATCAAGAATTCACGTTTATCTTGGCAGGCAGTGGTTCTGCAGAGTATGAAGCGGAAGTAGATCAACAACTCACTCATTCAGGAATTCAGCAGCACACGCATCGAACTGGATTTGTCTCAGGCGAACTTAAGCAATTATTGTTGCAAGGTTCAGATCTGTTCGTGCTGACTTCGCACTCCGAAAATTTTGGGGTTGTAGTACTAGAAGCAATGGCGGCAGGGTTGGCTCCAATTTTGACTCCTGGCGTTGCAATGTCATCAGTTTTGAAGGAACATGATGTCGGATTCGTTCCAGAATTAGAGATTGAGGCAATTGCTCATACCCTCCGGTATTGTTTAGAGCATCCGACTGAAATTAAAGCGATTGGATCTCGTGCTCAAAGCTTGATTTTACAGCATTACACTTGGGAGAAAATTGGGCTGAAGATGCAGCAAACTTATGCTCAAATGCTGACGCGATCTAGGGCGATCTGTCCACTCCTGCCTACAGAACGGTGAATTCAATGGGTACAATGAGGGCGAGTTTTCTGGGTTCACACCTATGCATCTTCCCCTCTCTAAATTCCCTCGGTTTCAATATCGTCGAGTTTGGCAACTCAGCCTAGTTGCACTGGTTTGTTTATTGAGCTATATTCCAACGCGCTTAGCGATTGCCCAACAATCTGCCCCTCATCCCGAAATGATTTTGGTGTTAGGGGGTGGGCCTGATCGAGAGCAAGTAGCAGCACGATTGGCTCAGGATCATCCGAATCTTGAGGTATGGATTTCCACGGGATCTTCAGAGGCAGCGCAGATTTTTCAGCGGGCTGGCATTGATCAATCTAGAGTTCATTTTGACTGTCGCGCTACAGATACCGTTACGAACTTTACCACAGCAGTTGATACCTTGAAACAGCGAGGGATTCAGCATGTGTATGTCGTGACTTCTAGTTTTCACATGCCGCGTTCCCAAGCGATCGCTACGATGGTCTTTGGTAGTCAGGGAATTGCCTTTACGCCCGTTGCAGTCGCAACACCAAATTTTGAGCCTGAATCTAAAGTTCGCATCGTTCGAGATTTAGGGCGATCAATGTTGTGGCTGGCGACAGGGCGAACGGGAGCAAGTTTGAATCGCGAACCAGGTCTGTGTCAAAACACTAGGACTTAATCATGAACTGAGGAGGAAGAAATGCGATCACTCAAAAGAATCGGGAGCTTATTGGTAATCCTTTGCTCCACTGCTTGTATGAACCAGTCAGCCGCTGTCAGACCTGAGCCAATTTCTTCCTCCTCATCGCCCTTGACGGCTGTTGCTCAACTTCCAAGTCCGTCTTTTAAGTGGAACGATCGCCGCCCCATTGGGACTATTTTTCTCGGCAATAGCCCAGCTTACACTCCCAATAATCCTAGGATGTGGCTAAACTCACAAGGTTTGAATCTATCTACTGTTGAGGACAAACGAGAATTTAGAACTCGAATGCTTTACTTAGCCACTCAATCCATCCGCTATCTACAAGAGATGAATGCTCAAGGCGCAATCGTTTTCGATATTGAAGGGATTGAAGCGCCTCATCCCCATTACACCTGGGTCGGTGATCCAAGACTGATCAAAGAACGCGCACCCGAAATGGATGAAATTGCAGATGAGTTTTTTCAGCGATTTCGTGCGGCTGGATTACGAGTTGGCGTGACGATTCGAGCGCAGTTTATGTACCCTTACGAAACACCACTCCCGCTCCAATGGTGGAAAAGAGATAAAAATCTCGCGCGCTATTGGTCTTATAAAACGCCAGAGGAGGCAGTAGAAGGGGTGAGTACAAAGATCGCTTATGCAAAACAGCGATGGGGTGCAACTTTGTTTTATCTGGACTCTAACAATGAAAACTGGCTTCAAGTTGTCTCTAAGCTTCATCAACGCTTTCCGGATGTGTTGATCATTCCTGAACATACGAAAGCCAATCCTGAATATCTAGGATTTTCTGCTCCGCTAGAGCGACTCGATAACTGGGCCTTTGTTGAACCGAAAGATTACCGCAAGAATCATCCCAATGGGTTTAGAGCTATCTTGCTTCGAGACCCTAAGCACTTTGAGAAGAAGCATCAAGTTAAGCTCTACGATTACTTACTTCCCAAAGTGAAATCGGGCGATATTTTGATGATTAATACTTGGTATCCCGATCCCTATCAAGAAGTCGTGAAAAAGTTAAATCGCGATGTTTATGGTGATCGCTGTTGCACTTGGACAACAAATAAATAACTTATGAGTCTCATCCATCTTAATCAATACACACCTGGGGAATATACTCCAGGTGTTTCTATTTGGAAACAGTTTCTTTGGTTCTTTATCGGCGAGCCTCTTGTTAGAAGCTACCTTCTCCCAATTTCGGGATTTAAAGTTTGGATACTCCGAACATTTGGAGCCTCGATCGGGCAAGGTGTCCGAATTAAACCGGGAGTCCAAGTAAAATTTCCGTGGCGATTGACGATCGGGAATCATTGCTGGATTGGAGAAAACGCCTGGTTTGATAATCTTGCTCCGATTGTTTTAGAGGATCATATCTGTGTGTCCCAATCGGTTTATTTCTGTACTGGTAATCACGATTGGACAGCTTCAACTTTTGATTTGCGAGTTGCACCCATTACCGTAAAATCTGGCGCTTGGTTAGCTGCACGATCGACGATCGCTCCCGGTGTTGAAATTGGCGAAGGCTCGGTTCTGAGCTTGGGAAGCGTTGCTGTAAAATCACTGACTTCTTGGACCATCTACGCGGGCAATCCTGCGGTTGCGATTAAACCTCGCGCTATCAAAGAGCAAAGCTTTTCTTCTAGTCTGTTAAACCCATGAAAGTTTCTATCATTACTGTTACCTACAATGCTGCTGCCACGATTCGAGACACGATCGAATCCGTTCTTGCTCAGGATTACCCCAATATTGAACACATCATTATTGATGGAGCATCCAAAGATAATACGGTCGAAATTGTTCAATCTTATGGCGATCGCATTGCTCGATTTGTCTCAGAACCCGATCGCGGCATGTATGACGGAATGAATAAAGGCATCAAGCTCGCGACAGGCGACGCGATTGCAATTCTGAATGCAGATGATGTGTATCTCAATTCACACGTTATTTCCACGATCGTCAATCAGTTCGAGCAGCACCAAGTCGATTCTGTATTTGCAGATCTCGTATACGTGAAGCATGACGAGCCAGATAAAATCGTGCGCTACTACAGTTCTGCCCATTTCCATCCGGATAAATTTGCTTATGGTTGGATGCCTGCTCATCCGACTTTTGTCGTAAAACGATGGGCATTTGATCGCTATGGTTTTTTCAAAACCGATTATAAGATTGCAGCAGACTATGAACTCTTGATTCGATTTCTGGCAATTCATCAAATGAGCTATCACTACATTCCACAAGTTCTCGTCAAGATGCGGACTGGAGGAGCTAGCACTGCAAATCTCTCAAGCAATTGGATTCTGAACCGAGAGATCGTTCGAGGATGCCTAGAAAATGGCATCCAAACAAACATGACCAAGGTTCTGTCTAAATACTTTGTTAAGGTCTTTCAACTCGTCGCACGCCCCGCATGAACTTTTTGATTACTGGCGCAACTGGCTTTGTTGGCTCAGCCCTCTGTCAGCTTTTAGAACATTCAGAACATACCGTTTATGGCGTAGTTCGCAGTGATGCAGTGTTATCTCCCTCTGTAACACCAATTTTAGTCTCCTCGATCGCAGAATTGGATGATCATCCCATCCTGCCTCAAATCGATGTTGTCATTCACCTTGCAGCCCGAGTCCATCAGATGAACGATACTGCGGCTGATCCCTTGAGTGAATTTCGGGCAGTCAATACTGAAGCGACCAAATCGCTCGCGATCGCTGCTGCTACTGCTGGAGTCAAACGCTTTGTCTATCTCAGTTCGATTAAAGTCAACGGAGATGGACAAGCATCACCTTACACCGAGCGCAGTACGCCTCAACCTGCTGATGCCTATGGCATCAGTAAATGGGAAGCAGAATGTGCGCTCAATGAGATTGCAGCCACCACTGATTTAGAGATTGTAATTTTGCGCCCCCCATTAGTTTATGGAGCAGGGGTCAAAGCGAATTTTCTCAACTTGATGAACCTAGTCAAAACAGGCATTCCACTCCCGCTCGGTGGAATTCACAACCAGCGGAGTCTAGTCTATGTCGGCAATTTAGTGGATGCGATCGTCACTTGCGCCACACATCCTCAAGCCGCTGGACAGACGTTTCTTGTCAGTGATAGCACAGACGTTTCTACCCCAGAACTCGTTAGAAAAATTTCGGAATCGATGCGGAAACCTGTCCGGTTGATGCCAATCTCGCCTGTAATACTAACTAACCTCGCCCGGATCTTGGGTAAAACGGCAACGCTCGATCGTTTATTTGGTTCACTGACGATCGATAGTTCAAAGCTTCGCCAGACTCTTAACTGGCAGCCTCCGTTTACCCTCGAACAAGGTCTGGAACAAACTGCGAGAGGGTTCCAAGATACACACTGACTTGTTGAAGTAAAAAAAGCTGAAGGGGTCTATCTAAAAGCGGCTCAAAAAATCGTTTCGGTTTCGTTCCTATGAATATTTTTCCCAGTCTGCTACTGGCAAGTGGTGGCTTGAGTTTTGTGCTAGTCGCCTCGATTAGACAGTATCTCAGTCAGTATCTTCTTGATGTGCCAAACCATCGCAGTTCGCATACTCAACCGACACCCCGTGGAGGAGGACTTGGGTTTGTGATTGCATTTGCTCTCGTGAGCGCTATGCTAGCGTGGCTGGATTGGCAAACCTTCACTGCTAGCAATGCGTTATTCATTTGGGCGGCTTTAATTCCGTTAATTATTGTTGGCTTTTTCGATGATCGCGGTGATGTTCCCGCTCGAATTCGCTATCTTGTACAACTTAGCTCTGCTGGAATTGCGATCGCAGCGTTTAGTCCTTTTCCTCAACCTTGGCTAGCTCCACTGGGCATGGTTGGAGCGATGCTTGCGATTGCATTAACCATGATTGGGATGACTGCGCTGATCAATTTCTATAACTTTATGGATGGGTTAGATGGATTAGTTGCAGGCGTGTCTTTTGTGCAATTCACGTACTTAGCGATCGAATATAACCAGCCAATGCTTGCGCTGCTGGCGATTTCATTGCTCGGCTTTCTCTGGTGGAATTGGTCACCTGCCAAAATTTTCATGGGGGATGTCGGCAGTACTGTTTTGGGCGCGATGATTGCAATCTCGCTGCTAAATCAGTCTGGTGGTGCGGTGCAGGCTTGGTCATCTTTAGCGATTACATTACCACTGATTGCAGATGCGATTTACACGCTGATTCGGCGTGTGATTCGGAAAGAGAATATCTTTCAGCCGCATCGCACTCACCTTTATCAGAGACTACAGCAATCGGGCTGGAACCACGCTCAAGTTGCTAGCACTTATATTCTGGTCACGCTTGCGATCGCGCTGAATTTACATTTTCTACAGGAATTTGGAGCATGGCTCAGTTTGAGCGAAGTTGTCTGTGCGATCGCGCTTGGAGAAAGATATCTGAGCCATCAGCAAGGCATCAAAATGCGAACGGTAATTTATTCGTCTGTTCGGAACTTAATTATGGGAACCCGAGCTGGATGACGAAAAAATAGTCAGATTGAGCAGTGTTTAACGAGATGGAGAGAGATACAGTCAGTAATTTTGCTGAAATCTTCTATGATCTCTCTCAATCTCTTTCACAAAAGCTTAAAGAAATTACGAAAAGATACTGAAATTGGTCAAGTTCTTGTGTAGGATGTACTGTATAGCGATTAAGTTTGGCGAAAGTAAATTTGCAAACCTTGATCGATAGGCTTCAAAGGGGTTGATCTACAAGGGCAAGTTCGACAGATTTGCTCTCATCGCTTCGGCAGAGAAAGCGGATTGCTAGCCAGTGCAGTTTACCTTGGGATAGTCAATGAACAGTGTTTTAGTGATCGAAGACGATCAAGAAATCTTAGAAAATATTGAAGAGATTCTAGAGCTTCAAAGTTTCCAAGCACTGACGACGAGTAGTAGTGTTGCCGGGTTGCAATTGGCGAAAGAAGCACTGCCGAGCCTTGTGATCTGTGATGTCGTCATGCCTGAAATGGATGGCTATACGGTGTTGAGCGAATTACGTCAGCAGGCTGAAACGGCAACGATTCCGTTTATTTTTCTGACCGGGCGTTCTGAGCGCACAGATGTGCGAATGGGAATGGAATTGGGCGCAGATGATTATCTGACCAAGCCTTTTACTCAAGAAGAACTGATCGGCGCGGTGCAGAGTTGCTTAAATAAGTACGATCGCTTAACTCGTCAGTCTGAGGCACAAGCACAAGCTGCCCAATCCATTGAGAAGCAACTCCAAACTAGTCAAGAGCTAGCTGAGATGAATAGTATGCTGTTGCAGAAGCTATCCCAAGGCTTACGGCATCCTGTCTCGAATATTACGATCGCGACTTATATGTTGAAACAACATATCTCTGATCAAGATCTCGATCGCTACATTGCAATCTTAGAAGAAGAATGTGCTCGCAGTACATCGCTGTTGAATGAAGTTTCAGGATTGCAAGAGTATTTGAATCCATCAAAGATTAATTTGCTGCGCGGTAAGTTAAAGCTTCGGATTCCACTGTAGGACTTAGACAAATAAATTTGAGCAATTCTGAGCCTCAATGTGAAACTCCAAATTTTGCAAAATGTCGGAGTTCCTGCTGCGCTCGATATAGCACTCCTCTTTGATTGACAAGATCTTGCAAGTTGGGAAATGGAGAAAGTTGCTACCCACTTCCCTATTTCCCCAACTTTCAACCGATTGAGCACTACGATCTCTATAGTGTGCTATCTTCCGCCATTGCCTTTAAGTGGAAGCTTTCCGTTCTAGCTGCGGGTTTGCCAGCAATCCAATCGATGAAGAACTCTGAAAGCCGATCGTTTTCATACAACTCGTGCATGAGCGAAATTGGAGCGCTGTAAAGCTGATCGCTCTTAAAGATCGCTTCCCAATCTAAGTTAATTTGGCGAACGACACCGACTTTTTGCATCACTTTGAGGAACTCATAGGCAATGAGTCCTTGCCCGATCGCGGAAGGATGAACACCATCTAAGCTAAACAATCCACCTTGCTTTAAGTGTCCTTGCTGATCAGCATGATAATACTTCGTATTCACAGGTGGATACTTAAAGTTGAAATAGTCTGGAAATTGATATTTGACCTGCCCCGCATTTCGCTTAAATGCAATGTCCTGAAGTGCTTTTGAAAGATCAACAATGTGATAGCGCGGTTGAGAATAGTTTTGATTCTTTTGCGCGACCAGCTTCTTAATGGTTTGATTGTATTGCCGAATGCAGTTATCGATATACACTGCATCATTCAAAGTTAAGAATGCTTGTTTCCCTTTGCGAACTGCCTCTTCTTCTCGGAAGAAGTAACTGTAGTACTTATAGTAAATATAGCTTTCTTGACTATCACTGAAATCTGTCTCAACCTCAATCTTCATCGTCTCTCCAAATCCTTTCGCAAGTGGTGCGATCGTCACGAGCGGAACGGTTCCCACAAAGACGTTAAAATTTTGATTGCGACTGTTCTGCATGATCTGATCAACGCGATCGAGAAGCTCAGCATACTCTACTGCAAAATCATTGGGATGCCAAAGGTTCCAAGCTTCGCGCTGTTCGCGGGAGAGCGATAAGAGCGATCGCGAACCTGTCCCTGGTGTTTGGTTAATGCTCAATCCCAATACTGTTCCCAACGCATTGTTCGCACCAAGCCACAAGAGTAAATTTTCAACTCCTTCTTGAGTCGCATGATGTCTTAGCCATTCTAACTGAGTGTACTGGTCGAACTGAGGTTTCAGTGAAGGATTGAGGACTTTAAGCGCAGTCCGATAAAACGTTGCACTGGGAAATCCAAACGTATTGTCTTTTTTCTCATTCGGATTGCTGTCGATCTCTGTTTTGCAGGTTTCAGCATTGACTAACCAAGCATCTGCAACATCAAATCCCTGAATTGCAACATTGTGATAAAACTCTACTCCGCTCGGATCAGGTTGGTTTTCAGCCCCCTGACCGCGCTCATAGTAGTCTTCTACACTATCAATAATTTTTCCGAGTGGTTGTAAAACCGAGAGCCACTCAAACGCAGAAATATCTGTCCCGTATGTCTCTTGCAGTTGACGCAGAACATTCTCTAAATTCAACGGTAATCCGCCTGCTCCCCACAGCTTCGGATACCGATAATCAGTCAGTTTCATTGCTCGTGCAATCAGCGTTGAATAAGCAAGATCCGTTCGAGCAGCGGCTCCTGACATAAATCCTTGAGAAACACTATCGCCGATCGTGAATAGTTTCATAACCTACTCCTATCCGTGATTACCTCAATATCTATTCAAGCGAGTTTTCACCAGAAGATCAGGCGTTATTTACAAGAGTTTTTGGACAAGACTTTTGAGTGTGATCCCAAAATTGGATTGGGAATACTGGGAGCGACGTGGTTGCGTCAAGCCCTTTCTGCACCCGAATTATGTCTAGTCTCTCTAAACTCCCAGTTTCTGTTCTAATTCCCGCCCGTAATGAAGAAGCAAATTTGCCCGCTTGTCTAGAAAGTGTTGCGCGAGCGGATCAAGTGTTTGTCGTCGATTCGCAAAGTAGCGATCGCTCTGTGGAAATTGCAGAGAGCTATGGGGCGAATGTGGTGCAGTTTCATTTCAATGGACGCTGGCCAAAGAAGAAAAATTGGTCCCTGGAAAATCTTCCATTTCGCAATGAGTGGGTGTTGATTGTAGACTGCGATGAGCGGATCACACCAGAACTGTGGGATGAGATTGAGACTGCAATTGAAAATCCAGAGTACGAAGGGTACTATCTGAATCGCCGTGTGTTCTTCTTAGGACAATGGATTCGCTATGGTGGCAAGTATCCCGACTGGAATTTGCGCTTGTTTAAACATGCGAAAGGTCGCTACGAAAACCTCAGCACTGAGGCAATTCGCAACACGGGGGACAACGAAGTCCATGAGCATGTTGTCATGTCTGAGAAAGTGGGCTATCTGCAAAATGATATGCTCCACATTGACTTCAAAGATCTTTATCACTGGCTAGACCGACACAATCGCTATTCTAATTGGGAAGCGAAGGTTTACCTGAATTTGCTCAATGGCAAAGACGATCAAGGAACGATCGGTGCAAATTTCTTTGGCGATTCGGTACAGCGCAAGCGATTTTTGAAGCGGATCTGGGTAAGATTGCCCTTCAAACCGACGCTAAGGTTCTTACTGGCTTATGTGTTCCGGCTTGGATTCCTAGATGGGAGAGCAGGCTATATCTATGCACGGTTGCTCAGCCAGTACGAGTTTCAAATTGGGGTGAAGCTGTATGAGCTACAGCAGTTTGGGGGAACGTTAAACACCCCGAAACCGAATCCAACTCCGATCGTACAGCCAGAATCATGACAAGTTTGAAAGGGTCTGCGATCGACATAGATGCGCCTCCGCTCGTCGATTTACATTGTTATGATCAATCCTGGTACGATCGCGGTCGTCCAGGCTGGTATGTCTTACTATGGTGGTTGGTTCAATCGATCGTATTTCCCATCACTCCTCAACCTTTGAATCAAGTTCGCTGTGCTGTGTTGCGACTATTTGGGGCAAAAGTTGGCAAAGGGGTGCTCGTTCGTCCGACGGCACGGTTTACTTATCCCTGGAAAGTTGAGATCGGGGACTATAGCTGGATTGGCGATAATGTCGTGTTTTATAGTCTCGATCGTATTTCGGTTGGTTCTCATTGTGTGATTTCACAAAAGAGCTATCTGTGTACGGGAAGCCATGATTTGAGCGATCGCGCGTTTGGACTTGTCACAAAAACGATTGAGATTGGGCATGGAGCCTGGATTGCGACAGATTGCTTTATTGCACCGGGAGTGCAGATTGGTTCCAATGCAGTGATTGGGGCGCGGAGCACCGTACTCAAGTCGATGCCAGCGCAATCAGTTTGTTGGGGGTCTCCTTGTCGATCGCACTATTTGCGAGAGATGCGAGTGGATTAGAGAAATCGCGGGTGATGTCATTGTGCGACTTCAAGCATTAGGGCAGATCTTGCCTCTCATAGTATGAGATATGCAGATTGATTCCTCGACTGATTGTGTTCCTGATCAGGATTTTTAGTCAATTATCTCTGAACTCACCCCAATCTTTTGAGAAACTCCTCATATTCTTTTTGCTCCAACCGAGCTTGGATTTCAGCTTTTGCTTTTCCAACGAGATAGCCTTGAATATGGCTAACCTTCATGTCCCGAAGTGAGCGTAAATCAATTTGGCTGTGTGACTCAATTCCTTCCACAATGACGAAAGAGTTAGAGTTACCAGACTTGATTAACAACTCCCTCACGAAACTAGCAACAAGATTAATAATTGCTTGCGATTTTGTGAGCAAAATCTCTCGGTCAATTTTCACATAGGTTGGATTCAGTCCTACTAATCGAGAAACAGACGCATATCCAACCCCAAAATCATCAATTGCGAACTGAATATCAAAATCATGTACATACCGTTCGATCTCGTGTCGAAACATTGTCCAATGCGGTTCGTAAGGATCGCTTGATTGCGATTTTGGTAATGCGGCTTTTTCAGAAATCTCTAGTGTGAGCTTCCGCCCCGTAATTAGCTTGTCCACCTTAATGATTTTCCGCAACATCTCGCGATACGCAGTTCGCATCAACGTATCTGGATAAACATTGACAGAAAGACGACGAATATCACTTGGGCGATTTAGCTTTGCTTCTCGGCATTGTAATCGGTAAGACTCAGTCGCAGTCCACAGAAAGTGCAAATCGAGTTCAGTTGTAAATCGCGTTCCCCATAACTCAGCAGACTTGAATAAGTCAACTGGAGCAACTAGCAACTCTGCTTTGCGAGGGAGTGGATCTCGCGCTAATGCTTCCCATCCGAAGATATCTAAATCGTCAAGTTGAAGAATTGGCTCAAAATGCACAATCATTTGCTGAAGGCGATCACAAAATAGCCGATACCGTCGATCGTAGAGGTTTGCGGATACAAAGCCAAATGCGTTCTTCAGCCCGTCGAGGATAGCTGCTTCAATCAGTGCGATTGCAACCTCAAGAGGAAATGCTTTAGGCAGAACGGAATGACAGGCTTGGTAGAAGCTTGATAAAGTCTGTCCATAAATATTTCCAAGTAAAGATGGCTCTAATCGAGGTTGGCAAACAACCATCATCTGGGGCAAGGATGTTGTCGTTAGCCAAGATCGAATTGGAATGACTATGAATTGCTGATCTTCTTGAGAAAGGATGATGCCGTGATGGTAGGCACTTGACAGAGCTTGGTATGAGACAGCAGGGAGAACTTTACTTTTTAGGACTTCAAAGTAACTTGCTTGCGAGGCTTCTACATCTGTATCGCTATAAGATACAACAGACCAGTGTTGAAAGGATGCGTCTTCTAATTTCTGCTGCTGTAGCACAAAAACAGTGTCTGCTTTTGAAGCTGCCCGGATTACACTTAAAATCGGATTGATGACCTCTAATGAATGGAGTTGCTGATAATCAAAAAGTTGAGAGATCCATTGATGATCTGATAATCGCTCAATGAGTTCTGTAATGAAGTCTTCAAACGGTTCAAGAAAGCTTTGTAATGGAACTTGAGCTTGAGACAATAGGGAGCCTGTTGGATGACTTAATGAAATTGTGTTCCATTCTCGCGGATGCAATTTTTGAGAATCATCTGCTTCAATCAGAGATTCAGAGCAACGACTAGCAACAATAATGTTGTAAGCTTCATCTTTTACAATATTAATTCTAGGCTTCATCCGAGGTTCTGCTTCTTGCACTTTGCCTTGAGCATACTCGTGTAATTCCCGAATCCGAATTACACCATCTCGATCTTGATCTGCTTCCCCGCTTTCGATTCCTTCGACCAAGAAGCGAGTATAGATTGACAAGTCCTGCGATGGATCACCAAACGAGTATTCCGTCGAACTGGAAGAAGACAGAACAACTCGTCCAGATGCATCTAGACTTCGCAAATTGATCTCTGTAGTCGTAATATCACTTTTCGGAATTCGGTTTGGATCAAACGCGCCACTAAAGCAACAATCTAGAATAATAATCTGCTGTTTCGCACGACTTTGATTCATCGCTTCATAGATATCATAATCGGCGATCGCGCTCGCTTTTCTTAGCTTTCGGTTTTGAACTTTCGTATCGTGCGCGGCAAAGAAAAGTTTTCCATCTTCATCTTTGATTCCGTGTCCAGAATAATAGAGCAAGATTAAGTCGCCCGGTTCGCGCTCTTCAAAACATTCTTCGATCGCGCTGCGAATCTCTTGAGTCGAATAGTTAATCAGAGTATCTGCCCGCAAGAATCCACCTAGTCTGGGATTTAACAAGACTCGCTGCATTGCCTCAATATCTTTTGCAGCAGCAGGTAACGAAGTTAGGTCAGACAGAGGATACTCACTGACTCCAATTAAAAGCGCAATTTTCTTCGCCATGTTCTTTCCAAGGACTCACTGAATTCCGGAGTAGGATAAGGTTTCTATTGATGTGAAGCTAAGAGATCAAAGTTAATTGCATTGATTTGACTGAACTTAAGTTTCCTCAATAAAACTTTGTGCTTTCTGCATAATGTACTCAAACTCTTCTCGGCTACTGGCTTCAATTTCTAGCTTCTGCCCTTTAGCTGTTTCCAGCTTTAACTTAAGTGGCTTATTCCCAAACCGATCCCCAAGGAATTGCAGCAGCTTCTTAGCATTCGCGCTACTGACCTCTACAGTCAACAGCCCAACTAAGAAGCCACCAAGCGACTTACTTCGATTCGGTAGATCAGAATCAGGACAACGTCTGATTCTTGCGGTATCATCGTGCTCTTTCATCTCTCTAAGTAATCGTTGAACAAGTTGATCTTGTTCTTCTGAATCAAGCCTAGAATCAGCGCAATCAATCGTGAATATCAGTGAATTGTGAGCCATTCTTATTTCTGCTACAGGGATGGAATACTGAGATCTCCCATTCATTTCTCCCGTATGTTATAGCAGTGCCAGATATATATCGAACACAATTTGAGAATTTTTTAAGAATAAACACTGAGTAATAATTCTAACTGTCGCTTTCAAATCATTTATGTAATGAGATCGCAATCCGTTGCAATGATCCTGAAAATTGTGCGGGGAATACCATCTTCTCTCTCGTTCGTTAGAGGAGCAGAATCAATTGCGTCTCTAGGATGATCTGATGTTGCGTGAAAAGATTGCTCCTTTCCCGAAGTTTTCTGGGCTCACTGCTTCAGTTGCTCCAAGAGTAATCTTTACGCAACAGGATTGCTTCAACCTCATGCAAGGACAATTTCATGGAACGAATTGCCTATTTAGGGCTAGGAACGATGGGTAGTGGCATGGCAGCCAATCTACTCAAGGCAGGATATTCTCTGACTGTTTGGAATCGCAGCCCAGAAGCCGGAAAGGCACTTGTCGAAAAGGGTGCAACTCAAGCAGAAACTCCTGCTCAAGCCGTCCAAGATGCGGATGTAATTTTCTATTGCCTTGCAAATGATCAGGTCGTTGAAGAAGTCGTCTTTGGACAGAATAGGATTTTATCGAATGTGCGATCGGGACAAATTGCGATCGACCAAAGTACCGTGCATCCCAGTACATCTCAGCGTCAAGCCGCAGCTTATGCAGAAAAACAAGTTGAGTTTCTAGATGCTCCAGTGTTTGGGAGTAAAAATGAATCGGCGGCAGGTGGATTGTGGATTGTAGTTGGCGGAAAACGAGCAGTCTTCGATCGTGTGCAGCCGATGCTCAATGCAATGAGCGAATCTGTTCACTACATGGGCGACACAGGCAAAGGCGCATCAATGAAGCTTGTAGGTAATTCGATCGTAGCAACTCAAATCGAAGCCCTTGGCGAAGCACTGGTGCTAGCAACGAAAGCAGGACTAAATCCGAAAGATGTCTTAGACGTGCTACATCGGGTTGATTTTCGTTCTCCGCTGTTTGATGGAATGGGTCAGACCCTCATCGATCGCGATTTCACACCGAGCTTTGCACTCAAACATTTACTCAAAGATGCCAACTTGATTGCTCGATTTGCTCAAGATCTAAACGCTCCAACTCCTGCGGCAGTCGCCGTACGAGAAACCATCAAAGCCGCTGTAAATCAAGGATGGGGCGAAGAAAATGCGTCTGCATTTATCAAAATGCTGGAACTCGAAGCAGATGTAACGATTGCACCTTAAATTGCAGATTTCCATCACTTTTTAACCAATCATTTTTTGGCTAATCACGTTTTAATCAGGAGAAGCTACCATGACTGCTACCGCTCCAAAACGCCCCCCTCAATCGACTGCACCTACTCCCTACACAGGTCTCGATCGCTTATTTATCGGTGGACGCTGGGTACAAGGTCGCTCTGAACACAAAGTTACTTTGATCGATCCTTATCGCAAAACCTCGATCGCTGAATTTCAAGCTGCGAGTGAACAAGACATTCAGGAAGCTTACCAAGCGGCGAAGAAAGCTCAAGTTGAGTGGGCACAGGCATTACCGAGTGAGCGATCACGAGTCATGCAGCGAGCTACCGAAATCATGAAAGCGCGTCAAGAAGAAATTGTCTCTTGGCTGATTCGAGAAGCAGGCAGCCCGCGCAATAAAGCGATGCTCGAATGGCAAGCGGCTTATGCGCTCATGCAGCAAGTGGTTGGAATTCCGTATCAAGCAGAAGGTCATGTGCTACCTGCTGACCTGCCTGGAAAAGAAAGTCGCGTGTATCGTCAACCTGTGGGCGTTGTTGGGGTTGTCAGTCCTTGGGATTTTGCGCTACACCTTGCGAATCGATCGATTGCTCCCGCGCTAGCACTCGGTAATGCAGTTGTGCAAAAGACACCTTCGACCACTCCGATTTCTGGTGGTTTAATCCTTGCCAAAATCTATGAAGAAGCAGGTCTTCCGCCGGGTGTGTTTAGTGTGATTGCTGGAAAAGCTAGTGAGATCGGTGATGTTTTTGTGACGCATCCGATTCCACGAGTGATTACCTTTACAGGTTCAACTAAAGCAGGGCGGCATATTGGACAACTCGCGATGAGTAGCCCAATTATGAAACGAGTGTCACTTGAACTCGGTGGAAGTAGTCCATTTGTTGTCTTAGATGATGCAGACCTAGAGCTTGCTGTGAATGCTGCGGTGTTTGGTAAGTTCTTGAATTCCGGTCAGATTTGTATGAGCATCAATCGCTTTGTGGTTGATCAGCGGGTGCATGATGAATTTGTCGATCGCTTTGTCGATCGAGTTCGCGCTCTTAAAGTCGGTGACCCGAATGATCCGGATACTGTGATTGGTCCAATTATTGATCAAGCTCAGCTCGATTCACTGCTAGAGCATATCGAATCGGCTCATCAAGAGGGTGCGCGTCAATTGTTAGGCGGTGAACCAGAAGGATTAGTTCTACCGCCGCATGTCTTTGTTGATGTAAACAATGAAATGCGAGTGGCACGCGAGGAAATGTTTGGACCGATCGCTTCAATTCTGAAAGTACGCGACGAAGCAGAAGCGCTACAGATCGCAAATGCGACTGAATATGGACTATCGAGTGCAGTATTTACTCGTGATGAAGGTCGAGGATTGCGGTTTGCACTGCAAGTCGAAGCAGGCATGACACACATCAATGATCAGACTGTGAATGATTTACCGAATGCACCGTTTGGCGGTGAGAAAAATAGCGGAATTGGTCGATTTGGAGGCAGTTGGGTGGTTGAAGAATTTACCACTGACCATTGGATCACAGTGCAACATACACCGCGTGTTTATCCTTTCTAGCTAAAGATCGTAGAGGATGCTTTAAAAGTAATTGTTGAGACGCATTTGCCTGCCCCGGAATGCATTCGGGGCGGAGGCAGGTCACACGTCGGAACCTTTGACGCACACTAATTTACCAATTTCTTAAAGCACCCTCTAAGGACGATCAACTAAGATTTTGCCAGTATAGCCTGCGTTATGATAGCGATCGAGAACTGCTTGGATCGCATTTTTAAGCTCAGCATTAGAATCAATCAGAGCTACACAAGCCCCTCCAAATCCTGCACCTGTCAGTCTTGCTCCTAATACGCCTGGAGTCTCTTGCAGGATTGCGACAAGTATATCTAAGCCTTCCACCGACACATCATAGTCATCTCGTAAGCTTGCATGAGACGCATTCATCAATTGCCCAAAACGTTGAGCAGATACCCCAAGGCGTGCTTCTAAAACCCGATTATTTTCTGTAATGACATGACGCGCACGTTCTTGGAGCGGACTCGGTAAAGAAGTAATCGCGCTAACATCCTGAACATCTCTCAGCGCTGGAACACCGAGCAATCTTGCTGCTTCCTCACATTCTGACCGACGCTGATTGTATCCACTCCCTGCTAACGTGCGCGGAATCCCACTATCTATCACCAAAAATGTAGATCCTTCTGGAAATGGCAGTAATTCTCGATCGAGTGTTCGCGTGTCAAGAAATAAAAGATGCTCAGAATCAGCTAGGCTTGATGCCATCTGATCCATAATGCCGCACTGTACGCCAGCAAAAGTTCGTTCTGCATACTGCCCAAACTGTGCAATCTGAACATCATCGATTTTGAGATTGAGAAGCGATCGTAACGCACGTAGCATCGCCACTTCTAACGCAGCACTACTCGATAAACCAGAACCAATCGGAACAGAAGACGTGACAAAGATATTCAGCGGTGGAATAACTATACCTTGTTCTTCGATCGCACGAATACAGCCGATCACATAGCGACTAAAGCCTTGAGGAATCGGATCACGCGAAGAGAAATTGACTTGCTCTTCTAAATCGTGAGAGTAAATGTGAAATTGATCATCGGAGCTAGTTCCAAGGCAAACCGTAGTATGTTGGGGAATTGCTGTGGGCAGAACAAAGCCGTCATTGTAATCAGTATGTTCGCCGAGTAAATTCACTCGTCCGGGTGCGATCGCTTGCACATCGGGAGCAGCGTTAAAAATTTGCTCAAATGTAAATGTAGTGGCTGTACTCATATCAGTCAAACTAGATTCGTTCTAGAGGCAGAGGACGTTGTTGCTGATGCACTTCGATGCTATTCCAGTTTGGATCAAGGGTGAGATTTTCGAGATGATCATCTTCATGGAGCAAGAAGGTATCTTCGATTTTTGCTCCTGATAGACTGGGATTCCAAGCCATCGCTGTATTTGCAGCTAAGCGATCGCTTGTAGTCGGAGTTGCAATCACTTCACGGGATAAATACCCAGTTGTTCCACCCTGATGATGTTCACGAATCGCATTTGGATAACCGTGCTGTTCGTATGCTTGTTGTAAAGTGAGATAAATCTGATCTAGGGGCGTTTCCACTCGACATTGATTGAGCGCCGCAGCTTCAATTTCTCGAACTTGATGGTGTAAGCTTGCTTCTGTCTCTGAGAGACGATCGAAGTAAACAAAGCGGGTGAGATTGGCATATAGACCGAATCCACGCGCACAAAAGACTAGCATCGCAGCTCGTCCAATTTTTTCTTGTTTAGGAAGCGTATGGCGATATTTTTGCAGACGTTGTTCTCCAGCAGCTAGAGTCAAAGCAGGATGAAGTCCTCTTGTCCAAAGAGCCGCTGCTCCCGCTCCTGCAAGCTGAACTTCTGTCCAATCGGGGCGAGCCTGGGTCAGCACTTCGGTCATGGCTGCGCTAGCGAGTTTTCCAATTTGGCGATAGCGATCGATTTCGCTAGGTAGAAACGATCGTTTACGATTTACCAACGTATTCGGCAGAGATGTTTCTGCTAGGATAGGGCGATCGTTGAGAGTCATCAAGGGTAAATCACTGATGATTCGTCCGCCTTGAGTTGTCTCTCGCACAAAAGCTTCTCGAATATCGATCTCTGTCCAAGGGTTGACGGCGAACTGATAAGCAGATCCAGCAGGGATTTCTTCGTCTTGAAGCCGCTGAGCTTCGATTTCATCTGTCAAAATCCAAGCTCCGTCCAGAGTCACAAGTACTTCAGCAACACCTGTTTCAGCAGCTAGCAAAACCATATTCGAGGCGCCTGCTGTTGCCCAGGAAAACCAATCAATTCCGCGCAAGCGTAGACCAGTTGCATGAGTTTCATACAGCGCTTTACGCATCCAGCTTAGTTTTTGTTCGATCTCCGCATTGCGTTGCTGGCTGAGCGTTGAGGAATGGTTTCTGAGTTGGGTCTGCATTGTTATTCTCCTGGTTTTGAGGGTGTTCTCCTGATTTTGAGATACGGATCGCTGTCATTAGCTCTGTTCAAATATCCTCTTAAATCTTTACTCTCTCTTCTAGATGGACTGTCACAGCTTGTAGTTCTTTGACTTTATCTTCGGGAAGGGCATCATTCGCAAACATACCTGCTGCTAGTTCTGTGCCTGCTAGATATTTGAGTCGATCTGAGGTGCGGTAAGGCGGATAGAACTCTGCATGTAAGTGCCATTCAGGATGTGCTTGTCCATCTATCGGCGCTTGATACCACGCCATAAGGTAGGGAAACGCTCGCTGCCATAAGCCATCAAATTTCAACGTGACAGTTTTGAGTGCTCTTGCTAGCCCTTCACGCTGCTCAGGCGTTAAATCCATCAAGGTTGCAACTGGTTCAATCGGAGCTACCCAAACTTCGTAAGGATAGCGGGCACAGACGGGAACAAACGCGATCGCAACTTCATCCCGATACAAAATTCGTTGATCATCCGCAATTTCTTGCTGAATGAGGTCTTGTAATAGTCCGCGCTGGTGGCTTTGATAGTAAGCTTGCTGCTGCTGTCCCATGCGAGCTGGAACAGGCGGCACAAAAGGATAAGCATAGATTTGCCCATGCGGGTGATGAAGTGTAACACCAACTTCGACTCCTTTATTCTCAAACGGGAGAACATACTGAATCTGAGGAACTTCGCTCAACACACGAGTGCGATCGCCCCAAACTTGGATGAGCAACTCTAAGTGATCTAATTCCAGCGATACTAGGGAAGCTTGCGGATCTTGAGTGAAGACAACAACTTCGCAAGCACCATTCGCAGGGAGCGTTTCAACAATTTCATGCGGCGCAGTTGTTGCTGTGACTAGCATCGAAGGAAACCGATTTTCAAACACTGCGACATCATAGTTTCCTTGGGGTAACTCGGTTGGAAATTCAGGATCACGGGTTGGAGCTAGGGGATTGTATTCTGGAGGCGGCATAAAGGTTCGCCCTTGACGGTGGCTTGCATAACAGACCCACTCGCCGCGTAAGGGATGCCATCGCAGATGAGGATTTGCCTGAATCGGCTCAGGGCTTGGGCTAGGAGCAATGATGTTTTCAGCGATCGCATTTCGACTATAAAGGGTCAGTTTGCGACCATCCGGTTTGAGCAAAGTTTGAGAATACATACTCTATTGGCGCGCGAGGGTTTCGATAGACGGGGAAGACATCTCTTCTGATGCTGAAGTTATCTGATCAGGCTGTTGAGCATGTCGCTTTTGATGCCATTGCCACGCATGATTCACAATACTCCGTAAATCAGCATATTGAGGCTGCCATTTTAGAATTTGGCGTGCTTTCTCACTGCTCCCAACTAGAATCGGCGGATCGCCTGGACGACGATCGCGTTCTATCACCTGAATCGGTCTTCCTGTTACCTGCCGCGCCGTCTCAATCACTTCCCGCACCGAGAAACCATTGCCATTGCCTAAGTTGAATACATTACTATTTCCGCCATCGAGCAAGTATTTTAAGCCTAATACATGCGCTTGAGCTAAATCGCTGACATGAATATAGTCTCGAATGCAAGTTCCGTCAGGAGTGGGATAATCAGTACCCAGAATTGAAATCGATTTTTGCTGCCCTAGTGCAGCGAGTAAGACTAGTGGAATCAGATGCGTTTCAGGATCGTGATCTTCTCCCAATCGTCCATCGGGATCGGCTCCAGAAGCATTGAAATACCGAAAAGCGACCGACTTCAAGCCATAGGCAACATCAAAATCATGCAGGATGCGCTCTACCATCCACTTGGTCATCGCATAGGGACTAATCGGAGCTTGGGGATGCTCCTCAGTAATCGGAACAAACTCTGGAATGCCGTAAAGCGCGCAGGTGGATGAAAAAACAAACTGCTTGATTGATGCTGCCACCATTGCTTCAAGCAGCGTTAATGTACCGACAACGTTGTTGCGATAGTACTTAGCAGGATTGCTGACTGACTCACCAACTGCGATATCGGCTGCAAAGTGCATCACAGCTGATATCGCAGTTTCAGAAAACAAGCGATCGAGTAAAGGACGATCGTTTGTGTCTCCCACAATCAGCTTCACGTTCAATGTTTGTTCGACTAATTCTCGATGTCCATTCGATAAATTATCTAAGACAAGAACGTCGTAGCCTGCTTGCTGCAAGGCTAAAATAGCATGGGAACCAATATAACCAGCTCCACCCGTGACTAAAATGGTTGGGGATGACACAAGATCCTCCTGAGCGATCGCTCAAATCATAGAATGATGAACCGGGCTAAGTAGCTAAGCTTTAAGTTGATGTCAATGCTTTGCCGCCATTTTTCTTAGTAGCAGAAAGATCTTGATCGGGTGCAAGTGCTTTTGGAGAAACTTGCACATCTTCAGGATGCCAGGTCGAACGCTTGGAAAGCTTCGCGTAGGTTGCCAAAGCTTGAGCAACAACTTGATCCATGTTGTAGTACTTATAAGTTGCTAATCGTCCTACAAAATGGACGTTCGGTGTCGCATCTGCGATCGCTTTATATTTCTTGTAAATTTCAGCATTTTCGGGACGGGGAACCGGGTAGTAGGGATCGCCTTCTGCCTGCGGTAGCTCGTAAACAATACTGGTTTTAAGATGCTCTTGTCCAGTTAAGTACTTGAACTCAGTCACCCGAGTATAGGCATGTTCGTTTGGATAATTGATCACCGGAGCGGATTGGAAAAGAGGCTTATCGTGTGTTTCATGTTTGAATTCAAGCGATCGATAAGGGAGCTTACCAAAGCGATAGTCAAAGAATTCGTCAACAGGTCCGGTATAAACAATTTCTCGATAGGGAATTACTTTCTGAATTTCCCGATAATCTACATTCAGCATTACCTTGATATTAGGATGTGTCAACATGTTCTCGAACATGCGAGTAAATCCATGCAGCGGCATTGCTTGATAGGTATCGGTGAAATAGCGGTCGTCGCGATTCGTTCGAGTTGGAACTCTGGCAGTCACCGATTTATCTAGTTCGGATGGATCCATACCCCACTGTTTGCGGGTATAGTTACGAAAGAATTTTTCATAGAGTTCTCGCCCAACCTTGCTCACAACCACATCTTCAGAAGTGCGAATATAGTCTTTCTGCTCTGCAACTGATGCAAAAAACTCTTCGACCTGAAATGCAGTAAGCTTTAGCCCATAAAGCTTATTGATTGTATCAAGATTGATAGGAATGGGAAGCAGCAAACCATCAACACTTGCAAGAACACGATGTTCATACGGTCGCCACGCTGTAAAGTTCGAGAGATAGTCAAACACGTCGCGAGAATTGGTATGAAAGATGTGCGGCCCGTAGCGGTGGACTAAAATACCAGCATCATTGTAATGATCGTAAGCATTACCCCCAATATGATTTCTGCGATCGCAAATCAGGACTTTCTTACCTGACTGACTTGCTAATCGCTCAGCAATTACACTTCCTGCAAAGCCAGCACCCACGATCAGATAGTCAAACATTAGAAATTCTCCGAGAATTCAAAATCACAGTCTCAACTTGCTGCATCATTCCTGCCCAAGTCTGATCCCAAGACATTTGAGCCAGAAAAGCATCAACGTGTTCAGGCTGTCCCTGCTGCATCGCAAGCTCAATTTTTTCAATAAAGTCCTCGAGTCGATCGGCAATATGAACGAAGCCTTCTTGACCATAGGGACGAATCACATCACGAATCGAAGTCGAAACGACAGGCTTACCTGCTGCCAGATATTCTGGCGTTTTGGTTGGGCTGATGAACTGAGTTGATTCATTCAAGGCAAAAGGCAATAAGGCAACATCCCAGTTCGCAATATAGTGCGGCAATTCTTGATAAGATTTACTGCCTAAATAGTAAAGATTAGGGCGCTGAGGAAGAGAGTCTAAGTCTATTTTCGCAACGGGGCCAATGAATACCAGTTGCCAATCAGGTCGAGCTTCAGCAATGCCATCGACTAACTCTAAGTTCATGCGCTCATCGATTACACCATAAAACCCTAAGCGAGGATGAACAATACAAGCTTGATCTGGGGGATCAACGGTTATGCTTTTTGCTTGAGCAAAATGTGCGACATCAATGCTGCTAGGAAACGCATGAAGATTAGCATGCTGATGTTGTTTTGCTTCGTACAGGCTTTGTCCTCCTGTAAAAACGACATCGGCCCGCTTGAATAGCTTTGCTTCCCATTCTCTCAGGGTCTTAGAAGCTCCTTTGAATGCCAATAGCTCATCCATGCAGTCATAGACAACACAGCATGCCTCAAGCTGCTCAGTGAATGATAGTGCGATCGGGGTATAGTACCAAAGAATTGGTGCAGCAATACTATACTCTTCAAATAGCTCATCGATCAGGGTTTGCAGCATTGCTGAGACCATCTCTTGGCTCATCCCTTTAGGCAAATGGGGAACAACAACCCAAACACCACACTCACGTCTGCTGGTTTCCAATCGCCAAGATGCACTCGATTTAAAGATCGGTTCTTCAATAAAGAAAGTTCTTCGTTGGGATGCACAGCGACTCAGGAGATGCTGAGGACGTTGATAGACAAAATCCCAACGTAAATGAGATAAACAGACCAGATCCGGTGTATTTAAATTAGCTGCATCTTCCTCAGAAACATCAAAATTAGAAGCCTGAAATTCTTTTGTTTTCAATGCATCTGTTTTCAATGCATCTGTAAGTTGCTTTTGCCTTATCTGGCTTGAACTAATATAGCCATCCAATCCTATGTTAAATGAGGACATAGATTCTTTGAGGTTTAAAAGGTTAAGTAGAGTATGATTACTACTTCAACAAAAGTAGATTGAACGCATTTGAATTGCTTCTGTCTAAAGAGATGAGATTGGTTGATCTAAAAGGGTAAAAAGACTCGAAAACCAATAAATAATTAAGCGCTTAATGTAAACAATAATGGTCATTCTTAATACATAAAAAATTTTTCTAATAAAAGACTAAATCGCTTATTTTCATCTTCTTAACAGATATGAATTCATAGATTTTTTGTCTGATATTTTCTCTCGTTCGTAGTTGTCGAACACTAATATCTCTCATCAAATGTAGAAGAAATGGGCTAATTTCTGAAACTTCTTCTGCCCCAGGGATGAATTAAATTAAGCTAAAATATAAGCATAAGTACTCTTGATCTAAGCAGAATAGGTTCAAAAAATACATCGCCTTTTTTGAATAAAATTTTAAATTCGACTTAGAATATATCATGCCTTTTGAATTGATGTATCAAAAAGATCGTCATTCAAACTGTAAACTTTCATCAAGAGTATTAATTTTGATGTTAGGTTTTAGTCTTGCTATTTAAAAGCATTGAAGCCAAGAGCAACTTCTCCTAATTGAAGGAGCAATCTTCCATGAAACTACTCGGTAAAAGCCTCGACACAACCGCTCATTCTGTCTCTAGTCCGATCGCAATTTGTCGTCAACTTGAAACAGGTTATCCTCGTCCGCAACTTCAGCGATCGCAGTGGATAAACCTCAATGGCTCCTGGAAATTCTCCTTCAACGATCAAGGAAATTGGAAACGCTCAAGTGACATTTCGGAATGGACTCACACGATCGAAGTTCCCTTTGCTCCCGAATCTGAGCGAAGCGGCATCGGTGATACTAACTTTCATCCCTATTGTTGGTATGAAAGAGAATTTGAAGTTCCGATCGATCATCAAAGAGTCTTGCTCCACTTTGGCGCAGTTGACTATGAAGCTTCTGTTTGGGTGAATGATCACTTTATTGGCGGTCATGAAGGCGGACATACCCCATTTAGCTTTGACATCACCGATTTTCTCAAACCAGGAACAACTCAACGCGTGACCGTCTTAGCACAAGACGACCCACATGATCTCGCTAAACCTAGAGGAAAACAAGATTGGCTTCCAGAGCCTCACAGCATTTGGTATCCTCGCACAACTGGAATTTGGCAAACTGTGTGGGCTGAGTGCGTACCGCAAACTTACATCTCGAAAATTCGCTGGACACCCCATTTTGAGCGCTGGGAAATCGGATTTGAAGCATCAATGGCAGGTGCAAAATGCGATGACCTGTATATCAAAGTTCGTCTGGGTGTGGACGATCGGCTTCTCGTCAACGATATGTATGAGGTTGTAGATGAGGACATCAATCGCCGGATTGCGCTTTCTGATCCTGGCATTGATGACTATCGCAATGCACTGTTATGGAGTCCTGAAAAGCCGACGCTGATCAATGCTCAGATCCAGCTTTGGCGCGGAGGATTTTTGATCGATGAAGTGAAATCCTACACGGCGATGCGAACTGCGAGTATTCAGCGCGATCGCTTTATGCTCAATGGTCATCCTTATTATCTGCGGCTCGTTTTGGATCAAGGATATTGGACAGATACCTTGATGACTCCTCCGTCTGATGAAGCCTTGCGCCTAGACATTGAACTCACAAAGCGAATGGGCTTTAACGGCGTTCGTAAGCACCAAAAGATTGAAGACCCTCGATTCTTGTATTGGGCAGATGTCATGGGACTTTTAGTCTGGGAAGAAATGCCAAGTGCTTATCGATTTACGCGCAAAGCGATCGAACGCATTACACGAGAATGGGAAGAAGTGCTCGATCGAGACAGTAGCCATCCCTGTATTATTGCTTGGGTGCCCTTTAATGAATCTTGGGGAGTTCCCAACCTTGCCGAAACAGCAGCGCAACGGCACTATGTGCAAGCACTTTACTATCTGACAAAAACGCTTGACCCGACTCGTCCTGTGATCGGTAACGATGGCTGGGAAAGTACCACGACAGACATTCTGGCAATTCATGACTATGATAGTCAGCCTGATCGTCTTGCAAAACGCTATGGTTCTGAAGTAAAACTTTCGGATCTGTTTGAGAGCCAGCGTCCTGGTGGTCGAATCCTTACCCTAGACGGCTATCCTCATCAAGGACAACCCATTATGCTGACTGAGTTTGGAGGCGTTGCCTACACTCGCCCGACTGATACGCAAGCAGATAAAGCCTGGGGCTACGATCGTTCCTCAGATGTGTGCGACCTACAACTGCGGTATCACAAGCTTCTGAACGTGGTAAACCGCGTCGAAATGTTTAGCGGATTCTGTTATACCCAGTTGACCGACACCTTCCAGGAAGCAAATGGCTTGCTTTATGCCGATCGCACTCCTAAATTTGAGATCGCAGCGATCGCTTCTGCAACGCTCGGGCACGAAACACTGACAGAAATTTCAGAATGTGCAGTACAACCCCAATGCAGTGGTGCTTGGCAAAGCTAAAACACAGCATTCTGAATGACATGAACGCTCCCACGCTGATAACGGCTCACGTTCCGGCAAGGGGGCGTTTTTTCACATCAATGCTGTGACCGTGGTGTTAGACAAACACTCAAGCATGTTGACTTACCCTAAAACCTTGCATCTGCCATAAGGCTCACTTCATAGATGCTATTCTTTGTCCTTATCCGCCTCAAATTCCATTCCAAAGCAGAGCTGATTCGCAGTCAACTGTTCTGCTTAGAGAATACTTTGTGACAAAGCTTAGTATACAGGGAACCTTTTTCTTGATTTAGGAAATTTGACTAGCGGTAGAGAGCACGCTGCATTGATGTCAATATCATCAGGATGCACACTTATCTCAAGTCTTTTTAGTTTAACGCAGTGAAGTGACTATCTCGTTGATAGAAAGTTCTTGCAGTCTATTTGCTATTTCAGAAATAGTAATTTTCTCAAAAGCTGATTGGCTTCACTGAGTTTCTTTGCAAGTAATACTTTTACACCTAAATATAGGTTCTACCTTCAGAAATGTGGTAGTGCCCTGAAGGAAAGGATGAGAATTAAAATGAAAAAGATGCTCAGACTAC
>VFQU01000262.1_pt1 | contig 52605 bp, 54 predicted proteins | sample 3512311 | NCBI WGS metagenome assembly VFQU01 (sample SAMN10412377, study PRJNA504923) | tailings metagenome | isolation source: Relicate 3 Philex TSF3 active mining site | place: Philippines: Tuba, Benguet | collected 2017-08-29 | reverse complement strand
GCGAGGTCGATCTTCACCGACCGCGCCGCCGGCCCCTCGCCGATGATCAGGTCGAGCTGGAAATCCTCCATGGCCGGGTAGAGGATTTCCTCCACGGCCGGGCTGAGGCGATGAATCTCGTCGATGAAGAGGACGTCGCGGTCCTCGAGATTGGTAAGAAGCGCCGCCAGATCACCGGCCTTGGCGATCACCGGGCCGGATGTCGAGCGGAAGTTGACGCCGAGCTCGCGCGCCATGATCTGCGCCAGCGTCGTCTTGCCGAGCCCGGGCGGACCGACGAAGAGCACATGGTCGAGCGCCTCGCCGCGACCGCGGGCAGCTTCGATGAATACCTTGAGGTTGGCGCGTGCCGCAGCCTGCCCGACGAAATCGTCGAGCACCTGCGGACGCAGCGAGACGTCGATGTCCTCGCCGCGCTTTTCGGAACTGATGAGGCGGGGAGACGAACTCACGCCCTTGCGTCCATGCTGGTTGCGACCCGCCCTTTTGGCGCTTCACGGGCGGCTATGTCCACCCGCCATGCGCGCGGGCTCACTTGGCGAGTTCCCGAAGCCCGAGCCGGATCAGCTTGGCCGGATCCGCATCGTCGCCCGCCGTCCGCACCGCGACGGCGACGGCCTGTGCAGCGATATCGCGCGAATAGCCGAGATTGACGAGCGCCGAGACCGCATCCGCCACGGGCGCCGGGGCGGTGCCCGCACCGATGTCCTGCGCGAAGCCGATCGTCGCGGCAGCTTCGCCCGCAAAGGCCGGCGCCTTCGCCTTCAGCTCCGTCACGATGCGCTCGGCGACCTTCTTGCCGACGCCGGGCGCCCGCGCCACCATCGTGATGTCGCGCAGCGCGATGGCGTTGGCGAGTTCGGCCGTCGAAAGCGTCGATAGCACCGCCAGCGCGACCTTGGCGCCCACGCCCTGAACGTTGTTGAGCAGGAGCCGGAACCACTCGCGCTCCAGCACCGAGCCGAACCCGTAGAGCCGGATCATGTCCTCGCGCACATAGGTTTCGATCTGCAGCACCGCCGCCTCGCCCGGCACCAGCTTCGCCAGCGTCCGCGTCGAGCAATAGGCGACATAGCCGACCCCACCCACATCGATCACGCAATGGTCGTCGTCGATCTCGTCGACGATGCCCTTGAGCTTGCCGATCATATCGGGGCACCTGCAGCATTCAAGATTGCTGAGTTAACCAGCAAGGTCATCGCGCTTTTCGCAGACCATAGGACTAGTCCGTCCACGGTAAGCCCCCAAAATCTGCCGTCCTAAACCCGCCGAAACCTCTTCGCTACCACCTACGGGACAGACAAGAACAAGTCAAGAACAGAGCTACGCCAGCATCGCCGCCAGCCGGCCCGTTATGCTCTGCCGGTGATGCGCGTGGCAGATGGCGATCGCAAGCGCATCCGCCGCGTCGTCGCCTTCGAAGACGGCGCGCGGCATCAGCACCCGTACCATCATGTGGATCTGCTTCTTGTCGGCGTGCCCTGAGCCGACGACGGATTTCTTGACCGCGTTTGGCGCATATTCGGCCACCGGAAGGTCGGCGAGCGACGGCACCAGCATCGCGATCCCGCGTGCCTGGCCGAGCTTCAGCGTCGCGGCCGCGTCCTTGTTGACGAAGGTCTGCTCGATCGCAGCCTCGTCGGGGTGATGGGTAGCGAGCACCTGCTGCAGCCCGTCATGGAGCTGGCGCAGTCGGTGGGCGAGCTCGGCCTTGTCTTCGGAACGGACGGTGCCGGATGCGATGAAGCGGAGCGACGAGCCTTCGCTTTCGATCACGCCCCAGCCGGTGCGTCGAAGGCCGGGGTCGATGCCAATGATGCGAATCGGTGTTGCCATGCCGCGCACTCTAGCGGCGCGATCAGCCTCGGGCGAATGCCGTCTTGAGGAGGGTCAGCTGCTCGGAAACAGGGTTGTTACCCGGCTCGTCGGGCAGCGCGAAACCACCGTAGATTTCTTCATCCATGCGCCGCACCAGCGCCTGCAGGCGCAGCGAGCGGATGACGAGGTCCTTGAAGCCTTCGGGCAAATCCATCCAGCCCGGCGTGTCGTCCTGTGCCGAGCCCGTGTCGAGGCGCACCTTCAGCTTCTCGGTAGCAACCTGATCGCGCGTCATCTCGCCGGAATTGGCGGCCCGCTGCAAAAGCAGCCAGGACGCAACCTGCATCAGCCTTGTCGTCAGGCGCATCGATTCAGCAGCGTAAAGCGTCGAACCGAGCCGCGTCAGCGACTTCGCCTCGACGCGGCCTGGACCATCGAGATACTCGGCCGCCTCTTCGACGAGCCCCATGCCCTCTTCGTAGAGAGGCTGGAAGGAGCGCGAGAAGATGCGCCGTTCGGCCAGCTTGATCGTCTGCGCTTCGGCCGTTGCGGGTTCGCTCATATGTGGTTCCAAAATCGTCCTGCCGCCCGTGCTGCCTTCGCGAATCAGTGTCTGCTTTGCAAGCACCGATCTTAGTCGAGGAGCCTCAGGAACATGATCGTGAGGCGGCGCGATGGCAAGCTTATGCTGAATGAAGGGTTAACGCCGCCCCCAGGTTGCGCGGAGGCCAAAAAAAAGAGCCGCGGAAAGCGGCTCTCAGGAGTTTAACAGGGAGGCGTCAAACGGAGTGGCTCGCCACTCGGTAAGAATCCAGATGACTGGATGACGCCAGTTAACGCCCGTAAAGCTTAATACCCGGTTAATCCGCGAAATTTTGCGCGAATTTTCATGATGTGGCGGCAAGCTCCTTTGCCAGCTGCCGCAGCACGAATTTTTGGATCTTGCCGGTCGAGGTCTTGGGTATCTCGGCGAAGATCACCCGCTTCGGACATTTGAAACGCGCGAGCAGCGTGCGGCAATGCTCGATGATCTCGGCCTCGCTCGCCTCGCGCCCTGGCTTCAGCTCCACATAGGCGACAGGGCTTTCGCCCCACTTTTCGTCGGGCATCGCGACGACGCCGCAGGAGGCGACCGCAGGGTGCTTGTAGAGCGCGTCCTCGACCTCGATCGAGGAGATGTTCTCGCCGCCGGAGATGATGATGTCCTTGGAGCGGTCCTTGAGCTGGATGTAGCCGTCGGGATGCATCACGCCGAGATCGCCCGAATGGAACCACCCCCCGGCAAACGCCTCGTCGGAGGCCTTCCGGTTCTTCAGATATCCCTTCATGACGATGTTGCCGCGAAACATGACCTCGCCGATCGTCTCGCCATCGGCGGGCGTCGGCTCCATGGTCTGCGGGTCGAGCACCGTCAGCCCTTCGAGCGCGGCATAACGCACCCCCTGCCGCGCCTTGCGCGCCGCCTTGTTGGCCTTGTCGAGAAGGTCCCAGTCGGCATGCCATTCATTGACGACCGCCGGACCATAGGTCTCCGTCAGCCCGTAGAGATGCGTCACATGGAAGCCGGCATCGGCCATGCCGGAAAGGACCGATTCCGGCGGCGGCGCCGCGGCCGTGTTGAAGGTCACCGTCTGCGGGAAGTCGCGGCGGTCCTCGTCCTTGGCGTTAATCAGCGTCGACATGACGATCGGCGCTCCGCAAAGATGCGTGACGCCATGATCGGCGATCGCATCATACATGCTCTTCGCCCGCACCCAGCGCAGGCACACATGCGTGCCGCCGGTGACAGCCAGCGTCCAGGGGAAGCACCAGCCGTTGCAGTGGAACATCGGCAGCGTCCACAGATAGACCGGGAAGCGGCCCATGCCGGCATGGATCGAATTCGAATAGGCCATCAGGGCAGCACCCCGATGGTGATAGACCACGCCCTTGGGATTGCCCGTGGTCCCGGACGTATAGTTGAGCGAGATCGCGTCCCACTCGTCGTCCGGCATCGACCAGGCAAAGTCCGGATCGCCCGAAGCGACGAAGTCGTCGTAGTCCAGCGAACCGATGCGCTCGCCCTTCGGATAGGGCGCGTCGTCGCCATAGTCCGGATCGTCGAAATCGATGACGAGCGGCTTCACCCTGGTCTGTTTCAGGGCCTCGGCGACGACGCCCGAAAACTCGCGGTCGATGATCAGAACCTTGCTTTCGGCATGGTCGAGCTGGAACGCGATGATCGCCGCGTCGAGCCGCGTGTTCAGCGAGTGCAGCACCGCCTTCACCATCGGCACGCCGAAATGCGCTTCCAGCATCGGCGGCGTGTTGGACAGCATCACCGAGACCGTGTCGCCCTTGCCGATGCCGCGCGCCGCAAGCGCCGAGGCGAGCCGCAGCGAGCGCTCCCAGAAGGTGCGATAGGTCGTCTTCGACGTGCCGTGGATGATCGCCACTTGGTCGGGAAACACCTTGGCCGCACGCTCCAGATAGGTCAGCGGCGTCAGCGGCTGGAAATTCGCCGCGTTGCGGTCGAGATCGATCTCGTAGGCGTTGGCCATCATGCTTCTCCGGGCTCGCACCTGCCGATTAGCATGGGCCCGATCTTGCGTCATCAGTGGCAAAACTACGCTCGCCGATGTAGAGCGGGCGCAAGATCGCCTGCCCCATTCACACCATGATCGGCGGTAATCACTGCCGCTGTCCCAGGACCAATGCCCATGTCTGAGCCGAGCATCCCCAACCGCTGTCGCATCGTGCTGATCGTGCCTGCCTCGCTCGATGGTGCGGACGGGCTCGCGAGCCTTGCAGCCGCGCTCGATGCCGGCGATGTCGCCTCCCTGATCGTGCCCTCCCCCGAAGGCGATCCGGCAGCCGCGCAGAAGCGCGCCGAGGCGATCGTGAAGATTGGCCAGGAGCGCGGCGTGGCGGTCATGATCGCCGACGAACTGCGCGTCGCCATGCGCGCCAATGCCGACGGCGTTCATGTCGACGGCAATGCCGAAGGTCTGGCCGACGTCGTCGATCGCGCGCAGGGCCGCGTCATGGTCGGCGCGAGCGGCGCCAAGACGCGTCACGAGGCGCTGGAACTCGGCGAGGCGCAGCCGGACTACATTTTCTTCGGCCGCATCGGCCACGATCAGAAGCCCGAACCGCATCCGCGCAACCTGTCGCTCGCCGAATGGTGGGCCGAGATGACGCAGATCCCGTGCATCGTGCAGGCAGGGTCCGACCTGTGGGGCCTCGCCGTCGCTGCCGCGACCGGTGCGGAATTCGTCGCGCTCGGCGCCGCCGTTTTCGGCGACGGGAACGATACCGCAAGCCGCATTGTTGAGGCGAACCGCCTGCTCGACGAAGCCGCGCCTGCCTTCGAGGGCGCCTGATGACACCGAGCCGCCTTGCCCTCGTCGCCGCCCTCCTCATTACCGCGCCGGCCTTGGCGCAGGAGCAGTCCGCGGCGCCGGCCGAGCCCGGCACGGGCAGCGTCGCGCCAAGCCGCTTCGGCCAGCGTGTGCCGGACGCGGCCTACGGCGCCTTCCAGCGCGGGCGCTACATCACGGCACTGAACCTCGCGCTCGAAGCGTCGGGACGCGGCGAGATTTCCGGCAAGCTTCTGGCGGCCGAAATCTACGCGCGCGGGCTCGGCGTGAAGCGCGATCTCGGCGAAGCCGCGCGGCTCTATGGCGAGGCCGCGGAAGCCGGCAGCACCGAAGCGCAGTTCGAACTGGCCATGATGAAGATCGCCGGCCAGGGCACCGAGCGCGACCGCGACGGCGCCTTCGATCTCCTCGGCCGCGCCGCGGAATCGGGCCATGGCATGGCCCAGTTCAACTACGCGCAGATGCTCGTCGAGCGCGCGCCGAACGAAGAGGGGCGGCGCCGCGCCGCCGAGTTCTTCGAGCGCGCCGCCCGCACCGGGCTCGCCGACGCCCAGTTCGCCTATGCCGTCGTGCTTGCCGAAGGGTCGGGCCGCGAGCGCAATGACGAGCAGGCGCGCCAGTGGCTTGCCCGTGCAGCCGCACAAGGCTTCGACACTGCCGAAGTGGAGTTCGGCACGTGGCTTGTCGAAGGCCGGGGCGGCGAGCGCGATTTCGAGGAAGGCTATGCCTGGATCCGCCGCGCGGCGGTCGGCGGTAACGTGGCGGCCCGCAATCGGCTCGCCAAGCTCTACCGCGACGGCCTCGGCGTCGAGCCGGACCCGGTGGCGGCTGCGACCTGGTACATGACGGCACGGCGCGCCGGCCTCGTCGATCCGGTCATGGAAGACCATCTGGCGGGCCTGACCGACGAGCAGATCGCCCAGGCCGAGATCGCCGCGCGCGCCATCCACTAGAGGCCCGACGCTTGCAAGACCGCCGCTTTTGTGGTCTTGGGGCGCCAGAAAGCCCGGCTGCCGGGCCTGCTCCCAGTAGTTTCGGAAACGTCACATGGCCAAGATCAACGGCAACGAAATTCGTCCCGGCAACGTCATCGAGCACGATGGCGGCCTCTGGGTCGCGGTCAAGACCAATGCGGTGAAGCCCGGCAAGGGCGGCGCCTACAACCAGGTCGAACTGAAGAACCTCATCAACGGCACCAAGCTCAACGAGCGTTTCCGCTCCGCCGAGACCGTCGAGAAGATCCGCCTCGAGCAGAAGGATTTCTCCTTCCTTTACGAGCAGGGCGACGCGCTGGTCTTCATGGACACCGAAAGCTACGAGCAGCTCGAGCTGCAGAAGGATTTCGTCGGCGACCGCGCCGCCTTCCTGCAGGACGGCATGATGGTCACGGTCGAGCTCTATGAAGACAAGCCGATCGGCATCTCTCTGCCCGACCAGGTGACGCTAGCGATTTCCGAGGCAGACCCGGTGGTCAAGGGCCAGACGGCGGCCTCGTCTTACAAGCCCGCCGTGCTCGAAAACGGCATCCGCGTCCTCGTTCCGCCCTTCATCTCCGCTGGCGAGCGCATCATCGTCGACACCAACGAACTGACCTACGTTCGCCGCGCCGACTGAGGCGCGACGGCCGGCATGCCGGCCAGCTGACCCCGATATTTCCGCGACGCCGGCGACCCCGGCGTCGAGCCCGTTCATGGAGTAGACCTTGGCCCGTTCAGCCCTCCTCAACGTCATGGTGCAGGCCGCGATGAAGGCCGGGCGCTCGCTCGCCCGCGACTTCGGCGAGGTGCAGAACCTTCAGGTCTCGCTGAAGGGCCCAGGCGACTATGTCAGCCAGGCCGATCGCCGCGCCGAGGAGATCGTCCACTCCGAACTCGCCCGCGCGCGTCCCGGCTACTCCTTCCTGATGGAAGAAGGCGGCGAGATCGTCGGCGACGACCCCCAGCACCGCTGGCTGGTCGACCCGCTCGACGGCACCACGAACTTCCTGCACGGCATCCCGCTCTTCGCGGTCTCGATCGGTCTGGAGCGCCAGGGCCAGATGGTCGCCGGCGTGATCTACAACCCGGCCATGGACGAACTCTACACCGCCGAGCGCGGCGGCGGCGCCTTCATGAACGACCGTCGCATGCGCGTCGCGGCACGCCGCACCCTCACCGACTGCGTCATCGGCACCGGCATCCCGCATCTGGGCCGCGGCAATCACGGCCGCTCGCTGATCGATCTTCGCCATGTCATGGGCGAAACCGCCGGCATCCGCCGCCTCGGCTCGGCCGCGCTCGACCTCGCCTATGTCGCGGCCGGCCGCATGGACGGCTTCTGGGAAGACGCACTCGCGCCCTGGGACATGGCGGCTGGCATATTGATGGTCCGCGAGGCCGGCGGCTTCGTCTCCGACCGCGAAGGCGGCCGCGACATCTTCGAAACCGGCAGCATCGTCGCCGGCAACGAGAAGATCCACGGCGAACTCCTCCAGGTCCTCCAGCGCCCCGTCCCGACGCGCTGAAACCTGAAGCGCCGAACCTCGCGACCGCTCCTTTCAATTTGACCACAATTGCGCTTAGAGTCGCGTGGCATAGCGTAGCGGGCGGCTCAGAGGCGGACGGATGGCAGTTTGGAAATCGCTGGGGGCAGGACGCCTCTCGGATGAGGACGAGTACGACCCCCGCTATCTGACGTCGCCGCGCGTCTTCCTGTTCTCGATGGTGATCTTCCTGATCATCTGCGGGTTCATTGCGGCGATCCTCTACCGCCAGATCGCGTCCGCCTTTCAGACTAATCCAGGCCTCAACGGTCTCATCTTCGGCGTGCTCGCCGTGGGCATCCTGCTCGTCTTCGGCCAGGTCTTCCGCCTCTTCCGCGAGGTGCGCTGGGTCAATTCCTTCCGCGCCGGCTCCGAGGTCACCGAGCCGGTGCTGCTCGCGCCGATGAAGACGCTGCTCAGCCGCTCGTCCTCCATGTCGCTGTCGACGAGTTCCATGCGCTCGATCCTCGACTCGATCGCGAACCGCCTTGATGAAAGCCGCGACATCTCGCGCTATTTGATCGGCCTTCTGGTGTTCCTCGGCCTGCTCGGCACCTTCTGGGGCCTGCTCCAGACGATCGGCTCGATCGGCGATACGATCCAGTCGCTCGATCCCGGCTCCGGCGACGCCACCGCCGTGCTCGATTCGCTGAAGCAGGGCCTGTCGACGCCACTCGCCGGCATGGGGACGGCGTTCTCGTCCTCGCTCTTCGGCCTTTCCGGCTCGCTGGTCCTCGGCTTCCTCGATCTCCAGGCCGGTCGTGCGCAGAACCGCTTCTATACCGAGCTGGAGAACTGGCTCTCCACCGTGACCGACCTGTCATCCGATCTTCACGTCGAGGCAGGCTCCGGCTCGTCGGAAGAAATCCGAGCGCTGTCCGATCGCCTGCGATCCATGCAGGAACAGGGCGGCTCGTCGGCCAATCCGCGCGTGGCCGCCGCAATGGCGACACTTGCCGACGGTATTGCAGGCCTCGTCAAGAACATGCGGGCGGAACAGCAGATCATGCGCGACTGGGTGGAGGCGCAGGCGGCCGAGCAGAAGAAGCTGCGCGTGACGCTCGAAAAGATTTCCGAGGCGCTGTCGAAGCAGGATCGCAACTGACATGGCGCTGGCACGCGGCAGGCGAACCCAGAGGACGATCGACTACTGGCCGGGCTTCGTCGACGCGCTGTCGACGCTGCTGCTTGCGATCATGTTCCTCCTGTCGGTCTTCGTGCTGGCGCAGTTCCTGCTGACGCAGGAAATCTCCGGCCGCGACCAGGTGCTGAACCGCCTCAACGCCCAGATCAACGAATTGACGCAGCTGCTGGCGCTGGAACGCGGCAACACGCAAGATCTGGAGGATTCGCTTGCCTCGCTGCAGGCCTCGCTGAGTGCCGCCCAGACCGAGCGGTCGCGTCTGCAGAACCTGCTCGACGCAGGCGCGGGCGCAGGGGCTGCAGCGACCAGCCAGATCGGCCAGCTGACCGGCGAACTCGACACCGAGCGCCAGGTGAGCCAGCGTGCGCTGTCGCAGGTCGAGCTCCTCAACCAGCAGATCGCAGCCCTTCGCAACCAGATCGCCGCGCTCGAATCCGCGCTCGACGTGTCCGAGCAGCGCGACGTCGAGGCCAACGCCAAGATCGCCGATCTCGGCCGCCGCCTGAACGTCGCGCTTGCGCAGCGCGTGCAGGAACTGAACCGCTACCGCTCCGACTTCTTCGGCCGCCTGCGCGAAATTCTGTCCGACCGCGAAAACATCCGCATCGTCGGCGACCGCTTCGTCTTCCAGTCCGAAGTGCTGTTCCCGTCGGGCTCCGAGATCATCAATCCGGCCGGCCGCGAGGAAATGCAGAAGCTTGCCAGCGCCATTTTGGAACTTCAGCGTGAAATCCCGCCGGAGATCGCCTGGGTGCTGCGCGTCGATGGCCACACCGACAACATTCCGCTTTCCGGCACCGGCCGCTTCCGTGACAATTGGGAGCTGTCCTCGGCCCGCTCGACCTCGGTCGTCAAATATCTCATCGAAAACGGCGTCCCGCCCGAGCGCCTTGTCGCCGCCGGGTTCGGCGAGTTCCAGCCGCTCGACACCGCCGACACGCCGGAAGCGCGCAACCGCAACCGCCGCATCGAGCTGAAGCTCACCGAACGCTGACTCTGGCTTGCGTCCTTCCCGCACCCCGCTAGCATCCGGGGTGGGAGGACTGCGGATGAAAGAGTTCGATGCGATCGTCGTTGGCGGCGGGCTGGCGGGGCTGGCGGCGGCGGCCGAGCTAGCCGATCGCGGGCGGACCGTCGCGATCCTGGATCAGGAAGGCGAGAATTCGCTCGGCGGGCAGGCCTTCTGGTCGCTGGGCGGTCTCTTCATGGTCGACACTCCGGAGCAGCGGCGAATGCGCATCCGCGACAGCCGCGACCTGGCGCTACAGGACTGGATGGGCTCGGCGCAGTTCGACCGGCCCGAGGATCACTGGCCCCGGCGTGTGGCAGAAGCCTTCCTCGATTTTGCCGCCGGCGAGATGCGCCCCTGGCTGACGGCGATGGGCATGCGCTTCTTCCCCGTGGTCGGCTGGGCCGAGCGCGGCGGCGGCCTCGCCCACGGCCACGGCAATTCCGTCCCGCGCTTCCACATCGCATGGGGCACTGGCCCCGGCGTGGTCGAGACGTTCGAGCGCCGCGTGCGCGAGCATGTTGCCACCGGCCGCATCGCGCTGCGCTTCCGCCACCGCGTGACCGACATCACGATGACCAACGGGGCCGCGACCGGCGTCAGCGGCGAGGTGCTGGAGCCCTCGACTGTCGCCCGTGGCGTACAGTCGTCCCGAACCGTCACCGGGAGCTTCGAGATGAAGGCCGGCGCCATCATCGTGACTTCCGGCGGCATCGGCGGCAATCACGATCTCGTTCGCCGCAACTGGCCGGTCGAGCGTCTCGGTCCAGCGCCGCGCCGCATGGTCGCCGGCGTGCCGCATCACGTCGATGGCGCCATGGTCGAGGTCACGCAGCGCACGGGCGCGACCGTCATCAATGCCGACCGCATGTGGCATTACACGGAGGGGCTGAAGAACTGGAACCCGGTCTGGCCAAACCACGGCATCCGCATCCTGCCGGGCCCATCCTCGCTCTGGTTCGACGCGCTCGGCGAGCGCATGGAGGCGCCCTGCCTGCCGGGCTTCGACACGCTGTCGACGCTGAAGCGGATTCTTTCGACCGGCCATGACTGGTCGTGGTTCGTGCTGACGCGCTCGATCATCCGCAAGGAATTTGCCCTGTCGGGCTCCGAGCAGAACCCGGACCTCACCTCGAAGAGCTGGCTCAACGTGCTGAAGAGCCGCCGCGGCAAGGGTGTCCAGGCACCGGTGCAGGCATTCCTCGACCATTGCGAGGACTTCGTCGTCCGCGACGATCTCGACGCGCTCGTCGCCGGCATGAACGAATTGGCAGGCGATGCCCTGATCGACGGGCGGCGCCTGCGTGCGCAGATCGAGGCGCGCGACCGCGAGATCGAGAACCCCTTCTCCAAGGACGCGCAGGTGACCGCCATCCGCGGCGCACGCGCCTATCTTGGCGACCGGCTGATCCGCACCGCAAAGCCACACCGCATCCTCGATCCGGCCCATGGACCGCTGATCGCCGTCCGCCTCAACATCCTCACCCGCAAGACGCTGGGCGGCCTCCACACCGACCTCGACGGGCGCGTGCTCGACGGCGCCGGCACCCCCATTCCCGGCCTTTACGCGGCGGGCGAAGTCGCGGGTTTCGGCGGCGGTGGCTACCACGGCTATAACGCGCTAGAGGGAACCTTTCTCGGCGGCTGCATCTTTTCCGGCCGCAATGCCGGGCGCCATGCCGCCGGCTGACATTTCAGGGACTGCCCATGGACGAGCTCACCAACAGCGACATCGCCGAACTGACCGCCTTTCGCCGCAGGCTTCACGAGCAGCCGGAAATCTCCAACGAAGAGGAGCAGACGGCGATCGAGGTCGTCTCGTTCCTGACGCCGACCGAGCCGGACCAGATCCTGACCGGCCTCGGCGGCCATGGCGTCGCCGCGATCTACGACAGCGGCCGGCCCGGCCCGACCGTGCTGTTCCGCTCCGAGCTCGACGCCCTGCCGATCGAGGAGACCGGAGACGTGCCGCACCGCTCCAGGGTGCCGGGCAAGTCGCATATGTGCGGGCACGAGGGCCACACGACGATCCTTGCCGCCCTCGGTCGCCAGTTCGGCCGCCAGCGCCCGGCATCGGGCCGCGTTGTGCTCATGTTCCAGCCGGCCGAAGAGACCGGCAACGGGGCCGCCGGCGTCGTCGCAGATCCGCGCTACGATACGATCCTGCCAGACTACGCCTTCTCGCTGCACAACCTGCCCGGCACGCCGCTCGGCCATGTCCGGCTGAAAGAGGGCGTGGTCAATTGCGCCTCGCGCGGCATCCGCATCGTGCTGGGCGGCAAGACCGCGCATTCATCGATGCCCGAGACCGGCGTCTCGCCCATGAATGCCGTCTCCGTGCTGATGCCCGCTTTGACCGGTCTCGGCGGCGGGCGCTTCTCGGACGACGATTTCGCGATGGTCACCGTCACGCACGTGTCGATGGGCGAGGCCGTGTTCGGCATCGCGCCCGGCCGCGCCGAAGTGTGGGCGACGCTGCGCACGCGGCTCGACGAGCGCATGGCGGCGCTTGCCGCTGCGGCAGAGGCGATGGCGCGCGAAGCGGCCAGCCGCTCGGGGCTCACCTGCGAGATCGACTATCACGAGATCTTCGTGGCGAGCCTCAACCATCCCGAGGCCGTCGCCGAGCTGCGCAAGGCGATGGATGCCGAAGGCGTGACCCATGACGATGCGGAACTACCGATGCGGGCGTCCGAGGATTTCGGGCATTTCGGTCACCGCTCGAAATCGGCGATGCTCTTCCTCGGCGCCGGCACCGACCATCCGCAGTTGCACAATCCGGACTATGATTTCCCGGACGACCTCATCCCGATCGGCGCGCGAATCTTCGCCCGCGCCGCCCGGAACATCCTCGGCTGAAATCTATTCGGCCGCACCCCGGAAAGCATCTGCGCCGCGGTCGAACTGCAGGCGCGCAAGCCGCGCATAGACACCGTTCCTGGCGACCAGCGAGGCATGCGTGCCTTCCTCGATGATGCGCCCGTCGTCGATGACGAGGATGCGGTCGGCCTTGAGCACGGTTGCCAGCCGGTGGGCGATGACGAGCGTCGTGCGCCCCTCCATCAGCCGCTCGAGCGCGGTCTGCACGAGCGTCTCGCTTTCGGCGTCGAGCGCCGAGGTCGCCTCGTCCAGAAGCAGGATCGGCGCGTCGCGCAGGATCGCGCGCGCGATCGCGATGCGCTGGCGCTGGCCGCCGGAGAGTGTGATGCCGCGCTCCCCGAGCATGGCGCCGTAGCCGCCCGAAAGCCGCGCCAGGAACTCGTCGGCATGCGCGTCGCGCGCCGCCGCCTCGATGTCGGCATCGCTCGCGCCCGGCCGACCGAAGCCGATATTGTCGCGCGCGCTCGCCGCGAAGATCGTCGTGTCCTGCGGCACGATCGCGATGCGCGCGCGGATGGCCTCGGGATCGGCCTTGGGCAGTTCCACGCCGTCGATCAGGATGCGGCCGCTGTCGGGATCGTAGAAGCGCAGGATGAGCGAGAAGATCGTGCTCTTGCCGGCGCCCGACGGCCCGACGATTGCCACCGTCTCGCCGGAGCGGACCGAGAAGGAGAGGTTCTTCAGCGCAGCCTGCCCCGGCCGCAGCGGATAGGAGAAGGAGACGCCGTCGAAGGCGAGCTCGCCGCGCGAGGGTTCGGGCAGCGGCAGCGGGTTGGAAGGCGCCCGGATCGCCGGCTCTTCGGCAAGCAGCTCCGTCAGCCGCTCGGCTGCACCCGAAGCCTGCGAAAGTTCGCCCCACACTTCCGACAGCGCGCCCAGCGCACCGGCGGCAAAGAGAGCGTAAAGCAGGAACTGGCCGAGCGTGCCGGGCGACAGATCGCCCGAGAGCACGTCGCGTGAGCCGATCCAGAGCACCGCCACCACCGAGGAGAAGATCGTCAGGATGGCGAAGAAGGTGAGAAGCGCGCGCGCCAGCACCGACGACCGGGCCGCCTCGAACGCGCTGTCGACCGCCCCGGCGAAGCGCTCGGAGACCATGCCGACATTGGTGAAGGCCTGCATGGTCCGCACCGCGCCGATCTGCTCGCTCGCGAATGCGCTCGCCTGGGCAAGCGTATCCTGGGCCTTGCGCGATTTGCGCCGCACCGACCGCCCGAAGGCGACGAGCGGCAGGACGATGATCGGGATGGCGAGGATGACGAGGCCGGAAAGCTTGGGGCTCGTCACCACCATCATCGTCAGCGCGCCGAGCCCGAGGATCGTGTTGCGCAGGGCCATCGAGGCGGTCGCGCCCACGGCCGATTTCACCTGCGTCGCGTCCGCCGTCAGCCGCGAGACGATCTCGCCCGACTGGTTGGCGTCGAAGAAGGCCGGCGAGAGCCGCGCCACATGGGCGAACACGTCCCGCCGCAGGTCGCTGACGACGCGCTCGCCGAGCGTGATGACGAAATAGTACCGGGCTGCCGAAGCGCCGGCCAGCACGACGGCGATGACGATCATCATCGAGAAGTAGTTGGCGATCAGGTCGGAATCGGCAGCCGAGAAGCCGTTGTCGATCATCCGCCTCACCGCGATGGGCAGGGTCAGCGTCGTCAGCGCCGCAAGGAGCAGCGAGACCAGCGCGCCGCCGACGAGCAGCCGGTAGGACTTCAGATACGGGAATATGCGGGCCAGCGGTCGCAGATTGCGCCTCTTCACGGCTCCCTCATCGGTGCCTGCGGCCATTTCTTCCCCCGTCATGCGCGCCGCTTGATGCGGCCTTGTGCGGGCAGACCGGGTGATGTATAGGCCGGCCCATCCTTTTCTTCATGGAAGCCGTAGCCGCCATGCGCTGCTGCTTCAAGCGTTGATTGGGGAAAGATCGCCGCAGGCGTTCCACCCCCCCGGCCTCGCTGACAACCGATTGGACGAGACGATGAAGGCCGATATCCATCCCGACTACCACACCATCAAGATCGTCATGAACGACGGCACCGAGTACGTCACGCGCTCGACCTGGGGCAGCGAAGGCGACACGATGAACCTCGACATCGACCCGACCACGCACCCGGCCTGGACCGGCGGCCAGCAGACCCTCATGGATCGCGGCGGCCGTCTGTCGAAGTTCAAGAAGCGCTACGAAGGCCTCGGCATCTAAGCCGGCCGGATCGAGCCACAAGAAAAACCCGCCTTCGAGGCGGGTTTTTTGTTTGCTCTGCGATGGATGATCGCGGCTCGTCGCCGAGCCGCCGAGAAACTCAGGCGGCCGACAGCTTCGCCATCGTTTCCTCGTCGACCTCGAAATTGGCATAGACGTTCTGCACGTCGTCGTCGTCTTCGAGCGTCGCGATCATCTTGAGGATCGACTGCGCCCGCTCCTCGTCGACCGGCGTGCCGTTCTGCGGCCTCCAGACGGTCTTCACCGTCTCCGCCTCGCCGAGCGAGGCTTCCAGCGCGCCCGTGACCTCGCCGATGCTCTCGAAGGCGCAAATGATCGTGTGGCCGCTCTCGTCGGAGGTCACGTCGTCCGCACCCGCCTCGATCGCGGCTTCCATCACCTTGTCGCCGTCGCCGACCGATGCCGGATAGACGATCTCGCCGACGCGGTCGAACATGAACGCGACCGAGCCCGTCTCGCCGAGCGCGCCGCCGGCCTTGGTGAAGGCCGCGCGCACGTTGGCCGCGGTGCGGTTGCGATTGTCCGTCAGCGCCTCGACGATGACCGCGACGCCGCCGGGGCCATAGCCCTCGTAGCGCACGTCCTCGTAGTTCTCGCCGTCATTGCCGGCCGCCTTCTTGATGGCGCGCTCGATATTGTCCTTCGGCATCGATTGCGCCTTGGCGTTCTGCACGGCGAGGCGCAGGCGCGCATTCATCTCCGGGTCGGGCAGGCCTGCCTTGGCGGCAACGGTAATTTCGCGGGCGAGCTTGGAGAACATCTTGGATCGCACGGCGTCCTGGCGCCCCTTGCGGTGCATGATGTTCTTGAATTGGGAATGGCCGGCCATCGGGGTTCCTGAAAACTGAGGATTGGCGTTTCGGAAAATCGCGCGGTTTATAGTTATTGTGGCCCGAAACGTCCAGAAGGAGCGCATCTTTGCCGACGAATAGCTCGACCCTGCCGCCACTGCCGCTTCACGGAGGATGCCAGTGCGGCAAGGTGCGCTACCGCATCACGGCCACGCCTTACGTGTTCTACCTTTGCCACTGCCGCGAGTGCCAGCGCCAGACTTCCAGCGCCTTCGGCGAATCCATGCGCATGCACCGAGATACGCTGGAAGTCAGCGGCCCCCTCGCCACGCACGCGCGCATCTCCGATCGCGGCACCCGCCGCGAGGGCCATTTCTGCCCCGCCTGCGGCGTGCGCATCTTCCACGGCACGGCCGGGCTCGACAGCGTCAACGTCAAGGCCGGTACCCTCGACGATACCTCCTGGCTTCGGCCCGCCGGCCACATCTGGACCGCATCCCGCCAGCCTTTCGTAGCAATCCCCGCCGACGACATCGTCTATGAAGGCCAGCCGCAGGATGGCTACGCCGCGCTCGCTGCACGCTGGCAGGCGATGCTCGCGCAATCGTGACACTCAAAGCCCGCCCGCGTCCCTTAGCCTGACCCAAGGTCAGACCGAGGGAGCGCCAGCATGGACCGGATACTCACCACGATCCTCTCCGGAGCGGCGCTTCTCGGCCTCGCCGCACCCGCGCTTTCCCAGCCGACGCCGGTGCCCAGCCAGTGCATCGCGATCGCCGAAACGATCCCGCAGGCAACCTTTGCGAGCTTCACGCAGGTGCAGGCGCGCGCCGGCGAGGAGGTCACCATCACCTATGCCGGCCACTCGACCTATCTGATCGACGCACCGTCCGGCCTCAGAATCGCGACCGACTATTCCGGCGTCTACGGCAACACCCCGCTGCCCAACATCGTGACCATGAATAAGGCGCACGGCACGCACTTCACGCTCAACCCCGATCCGGGGATCGGCACGGTCCTGCAGGGCTGGGGCGAGGTGCCCGGCGAACCGGCTGCGCATGCCGTCGTCATCGACGACGTCTATGTGCGCAACGTGCCGACCGACATCCGCTCCTGGGAGGGACTGGAGGTCGGCGGCAATTCCATCTTCGTCTTCGAGATCGCCGGTCTCTGCATCGGCCATCTCGGACACCTGCACCATCGGCTCGAAAACGAGCACTATGCCGCGATCGGCCGGCTCGATGTCGTCATGGTGCCCGTCGATGGCGGGCTGACGCTGTCGATCGACGGCATGTCGGAAATCACCGACCGGCTGCAATCCTCGATCGTGCTTCCCATGCACCGCTTCCGCACGCCGATCGCCGATTTCGTTTCCGGCCTCGGAGACGCGTTTCAGGTCGACTACCGCGACAGCCGCTCTTTCACGATCTCGCTGCGCTCCCTGCCCTCGCGCCCGACGGTGCTGATCCTGCAGGGCGTTTGACCCGATCACTGGCGAGGACAGGCTGCGATACCCATCTATGGGCCAACGCAATTCCTTGAGGGTTCTCGCCCATGAAATCCGGCCCCGCCGCCTTCATTCTCTGGCTTCTCTGCCTCGTCGGGCTGTGCGGCCTGCACCGCATCTATCTCGGCCGGTTCTGGACGGGCCTGCTCTGGCTGTTCACCTTCGGCCTGCTCGGCATCGGCCAGCTGATCGACCTCTTCCTGCTGCCCTCGATGATCCGCCAGGCCAATCTGGAGCGGCGTGTCGACATGATGGAAGGCGGCCGCCTGCGCTGAGCGGGCGAAACGCGAAAGACGATGCAAAAAGGGGCGGCCCATGGCCGCCCCTTTAGTTTGGAAAGACCCCAGCCTTTAGCGGTCGTCTTCGTCCTCGTCTTCGGGCTTCGCCTTGAGCGAGGAGAGCTTCGCGAAGACGGCATCCGCGTCGAGCTCGTCATCGTCCGAACGTGCGGGCTTGGTCTCGAGCGACAGCGTCTCGGTCATCGAGGCCGGCAGCAGCGTGTCGCCGGCAGGCGCCGCGGGCGTCTGGCCGCGCGAGGCGCGACCCACTTCGAGGTCGAGGTCGATCTGCGAGCAGAGGCCGAGCGTCACCGGGTCCATCGGCGCAAGATTGGCCGAGTTCCAGTGCTTGCGCTCGCGGATCTGCTCGATCGTCGATTTGGTCGTGCCGACGAGGCGCGAGATCTGCGCGTCTTTCAGTTCCGGATGATTGCGCACGAGCCAGAGGATCGCGTTGGGGCGGTCCTGGCGCTTGGAAAGCGGCGTATAGCGCGGACCACGACGCTTGGTCTCCGGCACCTTCACCTTGCTCTCGGAGAGCTTCAGCCGATAGTTGGTATCGGCCTCGCCCTTGGCGATCTCGTCGCGTGAAAGCTGGCCGGTAATCACCGGGTCGAGGCCCTTGATGCCTTGGGCCGAATCGCCATCGGCGATCGCCTTCACCTCGAGCGGATGCAGCGTGCAGAACTGGGCGATCTGGTCGAACGTCAGGGCCGTGTTGTCGACAAGCCAGACGGCCGTCGCCTTGGGCATGAGCAGCGTGTTCGCCATTGAAGCAAATCCTTCCTGTTCGCCCGCGTCCCTCGCGCGGGCGGTGGTCAGAACCACCGATTTTGGGAAAATCGAGGGTTTCTATATCGCCATTCGCCATCCGGCGCAACGAAAACACCAACTGCCGGACGGCAAGAAAAAACCGGCGTCAGCAGGGCCGACACCGGTGATATATTCGGGATTGATGCTGCCTTCCGAGATCCGGAGTTGGTTCGATCCGACGTTCGACCCCGTGGGCGGGGGGCTTGGGGGTTACGGAGCCGTGCCGGACCGAACCGTCTCAGGCAACGATCACACATTCGCCGGACAATGGGGCTGCAGATGGGACAAATCGCGGCGAGAATGTGTCTCCGGATCACCAATTCCAACGCAGGCTGCAGCTTCGTGAACACCAATTCCGGCCTTGCAATTCACGTCGATGCGGTTGACCTTTCTGCCTGTGTCGCAAACCCGTCTTGAAAGGGCCCGGATGGTCGATCGCACGTCAGAACAGGATGACGCCGAGCCCTCTTCCGTCATCCCGCTGCACGAGGCCCGGCTGGAGCGCCTGCAGCTTCCCGTAACCTTCAACCGCCGCGAACTCGACCTGATGCTGAGGCTCTACGGCGAAATGGTTGCCGCGGGCGAATGGCGCGACTACGCCATCGACCATCTGAAGGACCGAGCGGTCTTTTCCGTCTACCGCCGCACCAGCGAGGTGCCGCTTTTCCAGGTGATCAAGACGCCGTCGCTCGCCCGACGCCAGGGCCAGTGGTCCGTCGTCGCCGGCACGGGCATGATCCTGAAGCGCGGCCACGAGTTGCCGCTCGTCCTGCGCGTCTTCGATTCAAAGCTGAAGCTCGTCCGCTCCTAGAGCGTTGCGCGATACCGCCGCTCGGGCACGGATTCGGGGTCGGGCGGCGTTTCGCGGCCATCATTCATCGCCAGTTGCATGAAGGCCGTATCGAGCCAGCGCCCGTGCTTGAAGCCGGTGCCGATGAGCGTTCCGGCCTCCCGGAAGCCGAGCCGCGCATGCAGCCGCACCGAAGCGCTGTCGGGCCGGCCGTCGCCGATGACGGCGATCATCTGGCGGTAGCCCTGCGCCGTCGCTTCCTCGATCAGCCGCTTCAACAGGGCAGTGCCGACGCCGAGCCCCTTGGCATCGGGAGCGACATAGACGGAATCCTCCACGACGAAGCGATAGGCCGGGCGCGGCCTGAACGCGCCCGCATAGGCGTAGCCGAGGATTCGGCCGGCCTGTTCCGCGACCAGATAGGGGAACCCGCCTTTGACGAGCGCTGCGAAGCGTTCGCCCATCTCTTGCCGGCTGGGCGGCGCGAGTTCGTAGCTCGACGTGCCGTTGGCAACGGCGTCGGCATAGATCGCGGTGATCTGGTCGAGATCGGCCTCGGCGGCCGCACGGAGGATGAAGGCGCTCATGAGGCGCGATCGTGTAGCGCAATCGGCCTCCCGCGCAAACAAAAAGGGCGGCCCGAAGGCCGCCCTCTGATCGGAAGCCTGATCGATCCTATTCGCGGTTGCCCATGAACTGGAGCAGGAACAGGAAGAGGTTCAGGAAGTCGAGGTAGAGGCGCAGTGCGCCCATGATCGCCTTGCGGCCGGCCACCAGCGTGTCGTCGCCTTCCCAGTACATTTCCTTGATCTGCTGCGTGTCGTAGGCGGTGAGGCCTGCGAAGATCAGTACGCCGATCGCCGAGATGGCGAAGCCGAGCGCCGAGGACGCAAGGAAGATGTTGACCACCATCGCGATGATCAGGCCGAACAGGCCCATCATCAGGAACGAGCCCATCGCCGACAGGTCACGCTTGGTGGTGTAGCCGTAGAGCGACAGCGCGCCGAACGAGGCTGCGGTGATGAAGAAGGTCTGGACGATCGACTGGGCCGTGTAGACCAGGAAGATCGAGGACAGCGAGACGCCGACGAGAGCCGCATAGACCCAGAACGTCGTCTGCGCGGCAGACACGCTGAGCTTGTGAATGCGGAACGACATGAAGAACACGAGCGCCAGCGGGGCGAGCATGACCACCCAGCGGAGCGGCGAGCCGTAGAGAACGGCGCCGAACTGCGTCAGCAGCATGCCATTGCCGAGATTGGCGACGGCCTGCGACGGGTCGGACGTGGTGGCGAGCGAAACGGTCGCGAGCGCGGCCACGCCGGTGATCGCCATGCCGAGCGCCATCAGGTTGTAAACCCTGATCATGTAGGCGCGCAGGCCCATGTCGACCGAGGCATCGGCCCTCGTACCCACGCCCACCGGACGTGTCTGGTAATTGCGAAGGTCAGCCATGAAATCCTCTTATGATGTGCATCCTGTCCCGTCGGGTGTCGGGCAAGCGCCCAGGCGCCGCTGGCGGGACCCCAGCATGCCTTGCCCCGAAATATGAGGACAAAGTCACCCTAAAACAAGACCTGTAATCACCCGCAACACGCCGTGATCACGCGATATTGCGCCGCATCACAGATTGCGCAGCACCGGCGCAGCCTTCTGCCCCAGCACGCGCCATGTGCCTGCCAGCCCGATTCCCACAGTCAGTACGAGTGCGATGATAAGTGTCGAGACCGCTACCGAGGGCAGCATGAGGTAGGGAAGACCCATGATCTGGGAGACGACGAACAACGCTGCCGCGCCACCCGCGGCAAGCGCGAAGATCGCCGTCGCGGCCCCGATCAGGAAATACTCCGTCGAGAACGCCGTGATCAGCGTCCGGCGCGTCGCACCCAGCGTTTTCAGGACAACCGCGTCATGAATGCGCGCCCGGTTGCCGGCGGCAAGCGCGCCGGCCAGCACCAGCACGGAGGCGATTAGGGCCACCGCTGCGGCCGCGCGGATGGCGACGGCGAGCTGCGCCACGATGCCATTGACGATCTCGAGCGCGTCCTTGACGCGCACAGAGGTTACCGCCGGGAACGTTGTGGTGACAGAGCGCAAAAGCTGCGCCTCCTCCGTCGTCGTCGCGCTCGGGTCCGTCAGCGTCGCGAGCCAGGAATGCGGCGCGCCGGCAAAGGTGTTGGGCGAAAACACCATCACGAAATTGATGCCCATCGATTCCCACTCGACCTGCCGCAGCGAGGCGACGCGCGCGGTGATGTTGCGACCGAGTACATTGACCGTGACCGTGTCGCCGATCCGCAGCCCGATCTCGCTTGCCTCCTCCGCCGAGAAGGACACCAGCGGCTCGCCGCTGTAATCGGCATCCCACCAGTCGCCGTCGACCAGCGTGGAGTTCTCCGGCACTGTCTCCGAGTAGGTGATGCCGCGGTCGCCGCGCAGCACCCAGGCGCCCTGCGGCGGGATCTGCAGTTCGCGCACGTCGGTGCCGTTCAGCGCCATGATGCGTCCGCGCAGCATCGGCACGCGCACCAGCGCGCCGTCCGGCGCCTCCGCCTGCACGAGATCGGCGAACCGGTCGACTTCGGCGTTCTGGATGTCGACGAAGAAGAAGTTCGGCGCCTGCGCCGGCAGATTGCCGGCGATCTGGCGGCGCAGATTGCCGTCGATCAGCGCCAGCGTGACCAGCAGCGTCAGCCCAAGGCCGAGCGACAGCACGACGGTCGGCGTCAGCGCGCCCGGCCGATGGATGTTGCCGAGCGCGAGCCGGAGCGGTGTGGAGCGCACGCGCGGTGCCCGCCGCGCCGCTTCCTGCACGGCGATACCGACGACCCGCAGCACGATGAAGGCGAAGATGGCGGCGCCGACGAAGATGGCGGCGATGTAGCGCTCCGAGGACGACCAGATCGCAAGCCCGGCAAGCGCCAGCGCGAGCACCGCGGTGCCGACGATATAGACCGGCTTGATCCGCCCGGTCGCATCGAAGCCCATCTCCCGGAAGAGCGTGGTCACCGGCACGTCGCGCGCGCGCCCGAGCGGCATCAGCGCGAAGGCGAGCGTGACAAGCACGCCGAAGACGGTTGCCAGTGCCAGCGCGCCGGGAAAGAGCCCGGTCGAGGTCGGCACGGGAAGCACGGTCGCCAGAAACGCGGTGGCCGCAAAGGGCATGAGTGCCGCCAGCACCAGCCCGATCACGATGGCGACGCCGGCGATGATGAGGATCTGGATGAGGTAGGTCGCAAAGACCAGACTGCCGGGCGCGCCGAGGCTCTTGAAGGTCGCAATCACGCCGCGCTTGGAATCGAGATAGGCCCGCACGGCATTCGCGACGCCGACGCCGCCGACGACGAGCGCCGTCAGGCCGACGAGCGTCAGGAATTGCGAGAAGCGCAGCACGTTGCTGGCGAGCGCGGGAGCAGCGTTGGAACTGTCGCGGATGCTCCAGCCGGCCTCGGGAAACTCTGCCGCGGCACGCTCCCGGATCGCCTCGATCGTCGCGGCGCCCGCGCCGTCGGCGAGCGCGATCTTGTAGCTGTTTTCGACAAGGCTGCCCGGCTGGATGAGCCCCGCCGCACGCAGCGCGTCGAGCGACACCATCAGTCGCGGGGCAAAGCCGAACCCGTCCGAAACCGCATCGGGCTCGGCAATAAGCTCGGCCCGCAGTTCCACGGTCGCGTTGCCAAGCCGCAGCCGGTCGCCGATCGAAACGCCAAGCCGCTGCATCAGGAGATCGGGCGCGATCGCGCCGAAAGCCCCGTCGCGCTCTGCAAGCAGGTCGGCAAGCGGCGCGGCCGGCGCGGTCTCGACGCTGCCATAGAGCGGATAGGCGCCGTCAACCGCCTTCACTTCGGCGAGCGACTGGTCGGACCCGTCTTCCAGCCGCACCATGGAACGCATGTTGGCGGTCTGCGAGATATCGCCCAACCCGGTCAGAAACCCGCGCTCGGCCTCCTCGACCTCGCGATGGATCAGCTGGAAACGGATGTCGCCGCCGAGCAGCACCTGCCCCTGCGACTGGACGCCGGTCGCTATCGCCTGCGCCACGGAATTGACGCCGCCGATCGCCGCGACCCCGAGCGCGATGCAGGTGATGAAGACCAGAAAGCCGGAAAGCCCGCCGCGCATCTCGCGCAGCGCGAAGAGTGTGGCGAGCCGAAGCGTCGAGACCCCCTCCATGCCGCTCACTCTCCCGCCGCGGCGAGGACGGGCGGCGTCTCGATGCGGCCAGAGCGCATCGCCACCTGCCGTGTGCACCTGGCGGCAAGCGACGGATCATGCGTGACGAGCACCAGCGTCGTGCCACGCTCGGCTGATTTGGACAGCAGAAGATCGGCGATCTGCTTGCCGGTCGCCTGGTCGAGATTTCCGGTCGGCTCGTCGGCGATCAGGATGCGTGGGCCGGGCGCGAGCGCGCGCGCCACCGCCACCCGCTGCTGCTCGCCCCCGGACAGTTCGCCCGGATAGTGCGTCACGCGATCGGCAAGCCCGACGGCCGCAAGCTCCGCGCGGGCAAGCTCGAACGCGTCCGAGCGACCGGCGAGCTCCAGCGGGACGGCGACGTTTTCGAGCGCGGTCATGTTGGGGATGAGATGGAACGACTGGAACACGATGCCGACATTGCGGCCGCGAAACGCCGCGATCCGGTCTTCGGAAAGCCCGGTGATCGTGGTTCCCGCAATCGTCACCTCGCCGCTGTCCACGGTCTCGAGCCCCGCCAGCACCATCAACAGCGTCGTCTTGCCCGAACCGGACGGCCCGACGATGCCGGTCGCTTCTCCGGCGGCGATTTCAAGGTTCACTCTCTTCAGGACTTCGACGCGCGAGGCGCCTTCGCCCAGGACCAGTGAAACGTCGCGCATCCGGATTGCGGGTTCTGCCACGAGATGTCGTCCTATATTGTTGGAAAGGGCGGGCGATGGGCTCGCGAACATATGGGTAGCTTCTTATGCCAATCAAATCGCTGTCGCGCGTTGCCGCGGCCGGATTCGTCTCGCTGGGGCTTATGGGCGCGGCCGCGGCCGATCCCGTTGAAATCGTTGCCTTCGGCGACAGCCTCATGGCCGGCTACCAGCTTGCCCCGGGAGAATCCTTCCCCGAACAGCTGCAGGTCGCGCTCAGGGAGCGGGGTCACGATGTCGTGATTTCGAACGCAGGCGTTTCGGGTGACACGACCAGTGCCGGTCTCGCCCGCCTCGACTGGTCCGTGCCGGACACGACCGATCTCGTCATCCTCGGCCTCGGCGCCAACGACATGCTGCGCGGCGTGTCGCCCGCGATCACCCGCACCAACCTCGTGACGATGATGGACGCGCTGACGGAGCGGGGCGTCGACGTGCTGCTCGTCGGCATGCTGGCGGCCCCCAACCTCGGGTCCGATTTCGGTACCGCCTTCGATGCGATCTATCCGGAGCTGGCCCGAACCTATTCCGTCCCCCTTTATCCCTTCTTCCTGGAAGGCGTGACGGCGGAGCCTGGCATGGTGCTCGACGACGGCATGCATCCGAGCGCCGCCGGCGTTGCCCGCATGGTCCAAGGCGTGCTGCCTCTGGTCGAGCCGATGATCGAGGAACTGGGAAACTCCTGAGCCGTTTCCTGTTCCATCTTGCAGTGCAGCGAAAACGGTGTTTCGCTGGAGACATCGATCGATTCGAGGAGGTTGCCATGCCGCGACTGTTCACCGCCCTCGAGATCCCGCGCGACGCGACATTATCCCTGTCGCTCCTGCGCGGCGGCCTCCCCGGTGCCCGCTGGATCGATGTCGAGAATTATCATCTGACCCTGCGTTTCTTCGGCGACATTGACGGTCACGTCGCCGACGAGATCTGTGCGGCGCTCGACCGCGTCCGCCGGCCGGCCTTCACCCTGCAGCTGTCGGGCGTCGGCGCCTTCGGCGGCAGGAAGCCGAATACGATCTGGGCAGGCGTTGCCGCCTCGCCCGACCTCGCCGCGCTGCAGGCCGAGATCGACCGCATCTGTCAGCGCCTCGGTCTTCCGGCCGATGCACGCCGCTTCACTCCGCACGTGACCGTCGCGCGGCTGCGCAACACCAGCCCCCACGAGGTCGCGCACTATCTGTCGGCCCGAGGCAATTTCTCGTCGATCCCATTCCGCGTCTCCCGCTTCGTCCTGATGTCCTCGCGCGATTCCGTCGGCGGCGGGCCTTACGTCATCGAAGAAGCCTGGCCCCTGACGGGCGGAGCGCCGGCGCATCTGCCTGCCGCGAGCGAAGCCGCATGGCTGGCACGGTGAGCGGATGACCCGCTCGAAACTCGACGACGCTGAAATCCGAAAGGCCCTTGCAGACCTGCCGGGCTGGACGCTTTCGGCGGATGGCGAGGCGATTGCGCGCAGCTTCCGCTTTGCCGATTTCTCGCAGGCCTTTGCCTTCATGACGCGCGGCGCGCTTGCCGCGGAAAAGCTCGATCACCATCCGGAATGGTCCAACGTCTACAACCGCGTCGAGGTGAAGCTGACGACGCATGATGCCGGCGGCCTGACGAAGCTCGACTTCGACCTTGCCCGCCTTCTGGACGGCGCCGCGGCCTGATACCGGCTTGCGGGCCGCATCGGCACTCACCACATCTTGGCCGAACTCATTGAGGGCATTCGTCCATGCGGCAGGCTGATTTCGAGACTTTCGACGGCAAGACCGAGAGCGACGACGCGCGCGCCGAGCGCGTGCGCAAGGGCTTCTGGCGCACGGCAAAACGAGCGGCCCGGCAGGTCCCGTTCATGGAAGATGCGGTCGCGTCCTATTACTGTGCGCTCGACCGGCAGACGCCGACCCGCGTGCGCGGCACGCTGCTTGCAGCGCTGGCCTATTTCGTCCTGCCGACGGACATGGTGCCGGATTTCATCGCTGGCCTCGGCTTCACCGACGACGCCGCCGTGCTGATGGCCGCGATCACGTCCGTCAGAAGTCACATCCGCCCCTCTCACCATGAGGCGGCGCGGGCATCGCTTCGCGACAGCTAGGCGTCGGTGTCGACGCGAGGGTCGGCCTCTAGCACATTGCGCATCTTCTGGAAGGCGATGCGGATGCGCGACTTCACCGTTCCGAGCGGCAGGCCGGCCCGTTCAGCGATCTGGCTGTGGCTGAGACCGGCGAAGAACGCCATGCGCAGAAGCTCGACCTGTTCGGCCGGCAGGACGGCCATGGCGGCGCGCACGCGCTCGTCGCGCACCGACCCGTCATAGGCATCGTCCGGCGCCTCCGGCTCGTCTGGGATGAGCATCGGGTCCTGAGCATCAAGAAGATGTGACCGGTTGCGCCGCACCGCATCGATGCGGCGATTGCGCGCGATGCGGAAGAGCCAGGTGGCGAGCGACGATTTCGTCGGGTCGAACAGATGCGCCTTGTGCCAGAGGACCGTCAGAACCTCCTGCGCCATGTCCTCGGCCTCTGCGGCATCGAGCCCCAGCCGCTGCAGATAGGACGCCAGCCGGGGTGCGAAATGGTCGAAAAGCACCGTGAAGGCCCGGCGATCCCGGTTCTCGGCGACCTGTCTGGCCAGATGCGCGAACTCGACTGCGGAGGGTTTGGTCATGCCGAGCATCAGCTTAGGATGACAGGTGCAGCAAGGCTGCAGCAAACGCGACCCTGGAGGATTTCGCAATCGATGGGGCAGTGATCGGCTGAGCCAAACGGCCGGCCGCCTCCAGTCGAATCCATTGCGAGGTACTCCGTCCCATCCGACGACGAAGGCCGGCATGGCTGCGAACCTATGCAGGGAACGTCATGAGATCAACTCACATATTACGGGTTTGTGCTGATGTGATTGGCCGCGCCTTGCCAGACAAATTCCTGCCGTTTTTGCCACGTTTTGTCTGGCGCAGGGACGACTGGTTCCGGACGAAGGCCTGTGGCCGGGTCGGGTGGGGCATCTGAAGCGGGCCGGGTTGTGGCGGCAATCGTCGCGCGTTCACCCTTCGGTAACCCTGAATGGGTCAAATGGTAACAAAACGGTTCACCGCCGGGCCGACCGTCATGCAATCCAATCCTGCACGAAAGAGTATGGTTCCACCTATGCGCGCTCTCATCTTCACTCTCGCAACGCTTGCAGCCGCTGCCGTCGCGCTTCCCGCGTCAGCCCAGGAAGCCCAGCGGATTTCCCAGCACAATGCCTGGGGTACCTACGCGACACAGCAGGGCGGCGGCCGCGTCTGCTACGTGCTGTCCGTCCCGACCGCACTGGAGCCGTCCACGCTCAACCACGGCGAGATCTACTTCTTCATCAGCCAGAAGCCCGGCCAGAACGTGAGCTACGAGCCGCAGTTCATCGCCGGCTACAACTTCCAGGACAATTCCAAGGTCCGCGCCACCGTCGGCGAGCGCACCTTCAGCATGTTCACCCGCGGCAACCTCGCCTGGCTGGAGAACCCGGCCGAAGAGCCGCAGCTGGTCGAAGCGATGCGCGGAGGCTCCACCTTGCGCGTCCAGGCCGTCTCCGGCCGCGGCAACCCGACCACCTACACCTTCTCGCTCAGCGGCGTGACCGCTGCCCTGCAATCGATCGGCAGCTGCGGCTGATCGACTGAGGACCCTGCCGGTTCAAGCGTTACGGGCCGCCTCACTGGCGGCCCGTGCCTTTTTCGCCTATATGCGGGCGCCATGACCCAGACCTTGGACCTCATCGACACGCGCCGGCGCGACGCGCTAGCCCCTGCACGGCAGGAGAAGCCGCATCTGATCGGGCTAACGCGCGAGGAACTCGCCGACGCGCTCGAGGCCGTCGGCGTGCCCGAACGCCAGCGCCGCATGCGCGCGCGCCAGCTCTGGCACTGGCTCTATGTGCGCGGCGTCTCCGATTTTTCCGAGATGTTCAATGTCTCGAAGGACCTGCGCGCAGCACTTGGCCAGACCTTCACCATCGCACGCCCGGAAATCGTCGAGGAGCAGATCTCCAAGGACGGCACGCGCAAATGGCTGATGCGCTTCCCGCCACGCGGTGCGGGCCGGCCGGTCGAGATCGAGACCGTCTACATTCCCGAGGAAGGCCGCGGCACGCTCTGCATTTCCTCGCAGGTCGGCTGCACGCTCACCTGCTCCTTCTGCCATACAGGCACCCAGAAGCTGGTACGCAACCTGACCGCCGAGGAAATCCTCGCGCAGCTGCTGGTAGCTCGCGACCGCCTGGGCGATTTCCCAGACCGCGACACGCCGGACGGCGCGATCGTGCCGGCAGAAGGCCGCAAGGTGTCCAACATCGTCATGATGGGCATGGGCGAGCCGCTCTACAATTTCGAGCAGGTCAAGAACGCGCTCCTGATCGCATCCGACGGCGAGGGCCTCTCCCTGTCGAAGCGTCGCATCACGCTGTCGACCTCCGGCGTCGTCCCGGAAATCTACCGCACTGGCGAGGAGATCGGCGTCATGCTCGCCATCTCGCTCCACGCCGTGCGCAACGAGCTTCGCAACGAGCTCGTGCCGATCAACAAGAAGTATCCGCTCGAAGAGCTGATGAAGGCCTGCCGCGCCTATCCCGGCCTGTCGAACGCGCGGCGCATCACCTTCGAATATGTGATGCTCAAGGGCGTCAATGACAGCCTCGACGATGCGCGCGAACTCGTGCGCATCCTCAAGGGCGTGCCGGCGAAGATCAACCTGATCCCGTTCAACCCCTGGCCCGGCTCGAACTACGAATGCTCGGACTGGGAGACGATCGAGCGCTTCGCCGACTACGTCAACAATGCCGGCTACGCCTCGCCGATCCGCACCCCACGCGGTCGCGACATCCTCGCCGCCTGCGGCCAGCTCAAGTCCGAGTCGGAGCGCATGCGCAAGACGGAGCGCCTGGCGCTCGAAGCCATGATGAATGCGGGGCACGGCGAGGCGTGAACCGGATCGCGGCGATTCTCGGCCAGCTCGTCCTGATGCTGGCCGGCTATGCGCTCGCCAGCCTCGCCGCATCGACCGTCATCGTCGCGCTGATCCTGTCGCCCTTCGGCTGGACGGCCGAGGAACTTCCCCACGTCCTGACCGGCTCCCTGCTCGTCGTCATCCCCTTCGTGGCACTCTTCGTCGCCTTCTTCGCTTTCACGCCCGCCATGGTCGCGCTGCTCGCGATCGAACTGATCGGCCTCAAGGACTGGATCTGGAATGCGCTGGTCGGCGCAGCCGTCGGCCTTGCCGTCTACCTCGCCCATTTCGACCGGGTGGCGATCGACGCCCCGGCCTCGATCGGCGACGCCCCCTTCATGCTCGCCTTCGCCGCCGCAGGCCTCGCAGGCGGCATGGCCTACTGGCTCGTCGCCGGCCGCTCCGCCGGCGACTGGCGCGGGCGATCGACTGCGCTGCCGCCGCCTCCAACGGGAGATTGACGATGCCGAAGATGCCTTCCTCGCGTCCGCCCCTGGTAACCCCGCTTGCGGCACAGAAGCTGAAGCCGGTCATCGTGGACCAGCGCGAAGGCAAGGTGCGGCTGAAGACGATGGCTCCCGCCGACGTTACACCGGACGTAGCGCGCTGGCTGACCGACCCGGCGGTGATGGAAGGGCTCAACGCGCCCAAGGAGGCGATGGGCCTGGATGCCTTCCGCGCCTATGTCGCGAGCTTCGATCAGCTGCGCCGCAACCTGATGCTCGTGACGCTCCTGCCCGACGACAGGCCTGTTGGTCTGCTGTTCCTCGAGATCGACCTGCGCCACAAGATCGGCTCACTGCACTTCATTATCGGCGAGGAAGGCGAGCGCGGCCATGGGCTTGCGACCGCCGCCTGCATCATGGCGATCAAAAACTTCTTCATAGATAGAGCGATGGAGAAACTGACGTTTCAGCCACTGGACCGCAATGAGACCGCGATCGCTGTCTGCGAAAAGTACAGGCTGCGCCTTGAAGGCATCATGCGCTCGCACCGTATCGACGGCCGCACGGGCGAGCGGCTCGACCAGCGGGTTTACGGGCTGACGAAAGCAGAGTTCTTTGAGCGAGTAACTGAGGCGACCAATGCGCTGGCCGCCCGCTCCGCCAGCTAGAACCTGTAGGCGACGCCCACCTTGAACACGCCGAACTTGGGTTTGATCTCGGAGGTCCCACCGAGGTACTGGAGATCAGTGCTCTGAAATAGGTAGTACGAATAGTCTGCTTTCATTGCCCAATTCTGCGACAGGCGGTACTCCGCGCCAATGCCGATGACCGAGCCGAACAGAACGTCATCCACGGCGTCGAAGCTTGTAGCCGGATCGTCGTCGGAGCGGACACTCTCCAGACTTGCATTAACGCCCGCAGCAGCCAGACCAAAAGAACCCGTGACCAAAACGTTGTCGGAAAACGTGGTGCCCATTCGCCCACGCACACTTGCCAGCCAATCGACGTCATAGTTGTAGTTATCAGACTTGCCTAGCAAGCCGTCCGTGGCACTGACATTATCGATTGCCAGATAGTCGAATTCGCCCATGACACCGTAGACGAGGCCTCCGTCTTGCCAGTCATGCCCGAAATAGACGCCGGCGAGGAAGCCACCATCATCAAGGTCGACTTCGCCAAAGTCAGTTCCCGTTATGCGTGGCGCCGACAGGGCGTACCCGCCATGGACACCGATATAGCTTCCCAACCAATCGACAGTCTGAGCGGAAGCCGGTGACATAAGTGCCGCAACGGCGGCGCCGGCGAGAAGAAGTGTGCGCATCGTGTAATTGGACCCCGTTTGACTCAGCGGTAGCGCCGTTGCCGGTCTGCCTCAAGAGGTGGCACAGGCCGTGCGAGCCCCAGATAATCGAATAACTTTGGTATGTTACCGGCCGGTCACAGCGTCAAAAGACTTAGTTCACCGCCCCTGCGTCAACAGGATCCGCACCGCAAACGCTGCGAAGACGCCGGCGAAGAGATAGTCGATCGCGCGGGTGATCCTTGGCCGTGCGCGCAGGAGGCGCGAGAAGCCGTCCGCGGCGAGCACCATCGGCACCGTCACCGGGAGCGACAGCGGGATGAACAGCAGGCCGAGCACGAAGAGCTTGCCCGGCGCCTCCGGATCGCTCGCCGAAACGAACTGCGGCAGGAAGGTCATGAAGAACAGGATGATCTTCGGGTTGAGGAGATTGATGCCGAGTCCGGTCGCCCAGTGCTGGACGAGCGGCTTGGGCTTGCGCGCCACCGCATCGGGCCGGAAGGCCGAGCCAGAGCGGATCGCCTGGATGGCGAGCCAGACCAGATAGGCCGCGCCCATCACTTTCAGCGCCGTGAACGCCTCGGGCGAGGCGACGATCAGCGCGGAGAGCCCTAGCGAGACCATCGCCGTGTGGATCAGGATGCCCGTCATCGCGCCGGTCATGCAGGCGAAGCCCGCCGCGCGCCCGTCGGAGAGCGCCCGCCCGACGAACAGCGTCATGTCGGGGCCGGGCGTGATCGCGATCACGAAGACGGCGATCGCAAACGTTATGAAGGTCGCAAGATCGGGGAGCATCGGGCACCGGTCGGGAAAGAAGTGCCCACGCTCGCGCGGCGCGAGCCGGATGTCGAGAGCCAGCGGCAGGCGAGATTTGCGCCTGCCGCATTGGTGCTGAGGCTATCGGCCCCGCAGCGGCGTCGGCTTGGTGGTGATGAAGTCCCACACGGCCAAGAGATAGGTGATGCCGACGACGACCGCGAGGTCGGTACGCTGCACCTTCCAAAGCAGAACGCCGAGGAAACAGGCGAGCACGATCAGGGCAAAAAGAGCGAGAATGCGGTCGGTCATGCGGCTTCTTCCTCTTGATTTGCGCGGGCGACTGCGTCCGCAAGCCAGCGGGCCGTGCGCAGCAGGCGTGCGTCATCGCCACGACGTCCGATGAGCTGCACGCCGATCGGCAGGCCGTCGCCGCTTTCAAGCAGCGGCAGGGTGATGCAGGGCACCCGGCACAGGCTCCACACGCTGTTGAAGACGGGGCTCCCCGTCGTCTCCAGCCCCACCGGCGCCGCGCCCGGCGCCGCCGGTACGATGATTGTGTCGCAGCGCTCGAACACTTCCTCCAGCCCGGCATAGAGCACGTCCGGCCAGTCGAGCGCCGCGATGTAGTCGCGCGCCAGCACCTGCCTGCCTTCGTCGAGCGCACTGCGCAGAACCTCGGAAAGCTGGTCGCGGCCCCTTCGCTCATAAGCGTAGTAGCACTTCGCCATCTCGGCGAAATTGATACGGCGATGCACCTCCGCGGCCTCGTCGAAGACGTTGGCGAGGCCGGCCTCGAAGGCGTACTCGCCAAGAAAGCCTGCAAGTTCGCTCAAGCCTTCCTGGACCTCTTGCGAGGCCTGGTCGAAGGCCGGTGGCCGGACAAAGGCGAAGGTCGGGCGGACAGGCGCCTTGGAAACGCAGGTCTCCACCAGCCGCTGCGGCGGCATGGGCGACGTCGCCCGGTCGCCGGCATCGTGGCCGAACAGCACTTCCGCGATCAGCGCGGCGTCCTCTGGCGAACGCGCGAAGACGCCGACCGTGTCCAGGCTTGGCGACTGGCTGAGCACGCCAGTGCGCGGAATCGAGCCGAAGGTCGGCTTGTAGCCTACGATTCCGCAAAACGAGGCCGGCCGGATGATGGACCCGCCGGTCTGGGTTCCGATCGCAAGCGGCACCATGCCCGCTGCAACCGCCGCTGCCGAGCCCGAGGACGAGCCGCCGGGCGTGCGCGCATGGTCATGCGGATTGCGGGCCTTGCCGGGATGCATGAAGGCAAGCTCGGTGGAGACCGTCTTGCCGAGGATGATCGCGCCGGCGGCCCTCAGCCGCTGGACGATGAAGGCGTCCTCGGCCGGCACCCTGCCCTCGTCGAGCACGGTCCCGTTGGCAGTCGGAATCCGGCGCGTGTCGATCACGTCCTTGAGCGCGACCGGCAGTCCGTGCAGCGGTCCGATCGGGCGGCCGGACAGGCGCAGCCGGTCGAGCGCCTGCGCCTGCGCCAGAGCGTCGTCGCTGTCGAGCCAGGCCCAGGCATGAACCTGCGGCTCGACGGCTGCGATGCGCGCCAGGCAGGCCTGCACGAGGTCGGCCGCGCGCAACACGCCCTTCGCGATCCGGTCGCGGAGCTCGATGGCACTCAGCGCAAGCAACGCGTCGGAGGCACCTGCGGTCATCTGCCTAGCGGCCATAGAACATTTCCGGCAGGCTGTAGACGAGGCCAGGGAAGTTGTAGACCATCGCCATCGAGATGAAGACCATGACAAGGAACGGCATGACGCCCTTGAAGATCATGGTCAGCTGCACCTGCGGCGGGGCGATGCCCTTGAGGTAGTAGGCCGACATCGCCATCGGCGGCGTCAGGAAGCTCGTCTGAAGATTGAGCGCCACGAGGATGCCGAAGAAAAGAGGATCGATGCCGAACTGCGGCAGGAGCGGCAGGAAGATCGGGACGAAGATGATGATGATCTCCGACCATTCCAGCGGCCAGCCGAGCAGGAAGATGATCAGCTGCGCCAGAAGCAGGAACTGCAGCGGCGTCAGGTCCAGTCCCGATACGAACTCCGAGATCACGTGTTCGCCGCCGAGATAGGAAAACACCGAGGCGAACACATAAGACCCGACGAAGAGCCAGCACACCATCGCGGTTGTGCGAACGGTCAGGTAGACCGACTCCCGGAGACGATGGAACGTCATGGCACCGTATCCGACTGCCAGCACAATTCCGCCTAGCGCGCCGATCGAGGCCGCCTCGGTCGGGGTGGCGAGACCGAAAAGGATCGAGCCCAGAACCGCGAGGATGAGAAAAGCGAGCGGGAAGAAGGATGTCGCCAGCATGCCCGCAAGCTTGAGGAACGGGACGTCCGGCACCTCTTCCTTGGTCGGCTTGGGAGCGATGCTGGGCTGGAGGATCGACCGGCCGACGACATAGACGAGATAGAGCCCGACGAGCACGAGCCCCGGCAGGAGCGCTGCCGCATACAGCCGTACGATCGAGACGCCCGACGATGCCGCATAGACGATCAGCATGATCGATGGCGGGATCAGGATGCCGAGCGTGCCGCCCGCGCAGATGATTCCGCTGGCAAAGGACGTGTCGTATCGCGCCCTGAGCATCGCCGGAAGCGCCAGAAGGCCCATCAGCGTGACGACGGCTCCCACGATGCCGGTGGCGGTTGCAAACAGTGCGCAGGTGACGAGTGCGGCGACGCCCATCGAGCCGGGGATGTTCTTCGATGCGATGTTGAGCGTGGTGAAGAGGCGATCGACGATATTCGCGCGCTCTACGATGTAGCCCATGAACAGGAACAACGGGATCGCCGTAAGCACCTCGTTCGACATCACCGTGTAGGTCTGGTTGATGAAGAGGTCGAAGATGCGGTTGTTGAAGAACCCGTCGATCCAGCTCGTCCACGACGTCCAGACGTCGGCATCTTCGCCGAGCCGGTTGAAAGTGCGCCACATCCGGTTGGGATCGAAATAGGCGTAGTAGCCAAAGAAGATGCCGAGCGCCATCAGCGTGAACGCGATGGGAAAGCCCAGGAAAACCAGGAAGATGAAGATGCCCAGCATCGTCAGGGCGACTTGAGGGTCGGTCACTCTCGTAACTCCGGAATTAAGTGCCTGACGGGGTCAGTGCGGCTGCGCGCCCTGTTCGGTCTGTTCGCGCATGAGAAGCTGTTCGGTCTCTTCCACGTCCTCTTCGGCGCGCCGCCAGTAGCCTTCGCGCATCGCAAGGATGCAGCGGCAGACCTGGGCCAGACCCTGGATGAAGAGGAGCGCACCGGCCACCGCGATCACGGTCTTGAACTGGAAGATCGGGATGCCGGCCGGACTGTTGATGGAGACTTCCTGATAGCCCCAGGAGCGCGACGCATATTTCCAGCCGGTGATCATCAGCGCGATGATGCCGGGGAAGAAGAAGAAGATGTACAGGACCAGATCGACGGTCGCCTGCGTTCGTACCGACCAGAGCCGGTAGATGAAGTCGCCGCGGACGTGACCGCCACGCGACAAGGTGTAGGCGCCACCCATCATGAACAGCGTGCCGTACATGATGAAGGAGACATCCAGCGACCAGGAAGTCGGCCTGTTCATGACGTAGCGAACGAAGACCTCGTAGCTCATCCCCAGCGTCATCAGGATCACGAGCCAGCCGAAAGTCTTGCCGAACCACGCCGAGAGCTTGTCGGCGAAACCAATGAAACGGACCAAGCGTGCCTCCAGCGCATCACTTCAAAGGACCCGGCACGTGAGGTGCCGGGTCCGACGATCGTCAGGTGAAGATCAGAGCTTCAGCTTGCCGGGGAAGTAATGCTCGTAGGCAAGCGCCAGGTCGGCCGAGTTCATCAGCTCGTAATACGCGACCTTTTCGACCCAGGCGCGCTGGCTTTCCATGACACGCGCCGAGAACTCGTCCTGCTCGAGATCGGTGATCAGCGCATCCCAGGCATCCAGCTGCGCCTGCAGGATTTCCCGGGAGGTGCGATGCACCGTGACGCCCATCTCGTTCTGCAGGCGCTCGAGATCGGAGGAGTAGTTCTCCATGGCGAGCGCGGTGTTCGAGGTTGAAGCCGCCTCGACGCCATATTTGAGGATCGCCTGCAGGTCCGGCTCGAGATCTTCGTAGAAGTCGCGGTTGATGGTGAACTCGAAGCTTTCCGAGGCCTGGTGGTAGGAGGCGAGGTAATAGTTCTTCGCAACGTCCTGCGCGCCGAAGCGCATGTCGGAGGACGGGTTGTTGAATTCGAACGCGTCGATGACCCCGCGCTCCATGGCAGGCACGATTTCTCCGCCCGGCAGCTGCGCCACCGACATGCCCATCGCCTGCAGGAGATCCGCCGCAAGGCCGACCGTGCGGTACTTGAAGCCCTGAATGTCGGCGACGGTATTGACCTGGCCCTTGAACCAGCCGAAGGGCTGCGCCGGCATGGGGAAGCCCATGAAGCCTACGACGTTCAGGCCGAGAATGTCCTGCGTGAGCTCGCGATAGAGATCCGCACCGCCGCCCTGGTAGAACCAGCCCAGCATGGTGTTGGCGCTTCCGCCGAAGACAGGGCCCGTACCGAAGAACGATGCGGCCTTGGACTTGCCGTACCAGTAGACCGGAACCGTGTGACACATGTCGATGACGCCGTCTGCAACCGCATCCATGACCTGGAACGCGCCGACGACGGCACCGGCAGGAAGCAGGTCGAACTGCAGCCGGCCACCGGACATTTCCTCGCAGCGCGTGGTGTATTCGCGTGCGAAATCCATCCAGATGTCGGACGCCGGCCACGAGGTCTGCATCTTGACGACCAGCGGCGCCTGCGCGAGCACGGCCGGCGCAGCAAGCGCACCTGCCGCGGCAACGCCACCCATCGTGGCGCCCTTCTTCAGGAACGAGCGCCTTGAGACGTTCGGGGTTTCCTTGCCTGACATTCTGTAACTCCTCCCAATGGTTCTCGTGGAAAGCCATTTGAGGCACGCGAGCGACTTCCGGACATAGATGCCGGTTTGCTCCTCCCAGTGCCCGCCGGCTCCTCCAAGCCGGTAGGAGGCATAGTGGCCGCTTTTGTTCTATGTGGCAACAATTGTCGCTCGATAAATAGTATTAGAACCGGCCCTGCCGATATGCGTCGCCAGTCCACGACCAGATGAGGGGTGCAGCAGACAGGGCAGGCAGCGTCACGAGTCCAGGAAATCCACGCCTTTCGCCCGATCTGTCGATGTAGAGCGAAGCGCCCTCGCTTTCGAAGACGACGCGCCAGCCTTGGTCTTCATCCAGATGACCCGTCAGGCTGCATCCGCTCGCCCCGTAATACCAGGACGATCCGCAAAGCTGCACGAAAACAAGGTTGTCATCGTCACCCACCTTCACCTGGCCGACCGTTACGCGCGCGTCCGATGCGGTCGCCTGTCGGAAGGCGTCGATGTCGGCTCCGCGAAGCTCCCGCGCCAGCACCAGATCGTCCTCGCCGGCGGCAAAGGCCACTGCCTCGAAGGCCGACATGTCCGGGTCGGTGCAGTGCGCAGCCGCCTCGTCGATCGCCAGCCGCGATCCGCGCAGCGGAAACGCAGGCGCGCCGAGAAGATCGCCATCTGCGAGGGTCACGCCGAGCCGCGTGCCGGCCTTGATGGGCCCCAGCACCTCTGCCGGGACTGCGACCGTCAGCGCCGTCCCGTCCACCCTGCCCGTTCCGTCGCTGGCATAGGCGCCGACCGCAAGACGCGCGGTGACCTCTGCCGGCTCCGGCGCGGGCTGCGAAAGCGTGATCGCCAGGGTCCAGAGCCTTTCGGCGCAGACGAACTCCGCCCGCTCGACCTGGTGCGTCCCGCTTGCAGCCGGCAGCGTGATCCGGGCCTCGTCACCGATCGCCGTCCAGCGATCCTGCGCCGCAGCGGGAGCCGCGTTGATGCCGAGGGTTACGGCGACGAGCCCGGTAAAGGCGGTGATGCGAAGATCGGCCATGACGCGAATCGCTTTTCGGTTATCGGCTGGGAAGGCGGCAACTCTGCCTGCAGAGCGCGGCCACCCGCAAGACGCGCGTCTTGTCCGTCCTTCCATTCCTGCTAAAAGGCCGCGAACCCAAGCGCCCCGGCGCATCGATCCCGTTTTCGAAAGCGATTGCGATGACCAAGTGGAAAGACGTGAAGAAGGTGGTGCTCGCCTATTCGGGCGGCCTCGATACCTCGATCATCCTGAAATGGCTGCAGACGGAGCTCGACGCGGAAGTCGTCACCTTCACGGCCGATCTGGGCCAGGGCGACAGCGACCTCGAGCCGGCGCGCAGGAAGGCCGAGATGCTCGGCGCCAAGGAGATCTTCATCGAGGACGTGCGCGAGGAGTTCGTCTCCGACTTCGTCTTCCCGATGTTCCGCGCCAACGCGCTCTATGAGGGCCTCTACCTCCTCGGCACGTCGATCGCCCGCCCGCTGATCTCCAAGCGTCTTGTCGAGATCGCGGCCGAGACCGGCGCCGATGCGGTCGCCCATGGCGCGACCGGCAAGGGCAACGACCAGGTCCGCTTCGAGCTGTCCGCCTACGCGCTCAACCCCGACATCAAGGTCATCGCGCCTTGGCGAGACTGGACCTTCAAGTCGCGCACCGACCTGATCGACTTCGCCGAGAAGCACCAGATCCCGATCGCCAAGGACAAGCGCGGCGACGCCCCGTTTTCCGTCGACGCCAACCTCCTGCACTCGTCTTCCGAGGGCAAGGTGCTGGAAGACCCGTGGGTCCAGCCTCCGGAATACGTCCACCAGCGCACCGTCTCGCCCATGGAGGCGCCCGACCGTCCGCAGGAGATCACGATCTCCTTCCGCAAGGGCGATGCGGTCGCCATGGACGGCAAGGAGCTGTCGCCGGCGACGCTGCTGGCAGCACTCAACGATCTCGGCCGCGACAACGGCATCGGCCGCCTCGACCTCGTCGAGAACCGTTTCGTCGGCATGAAGTCACGCGGGGTCTACGAGACGCCCGGCGGCACGATCCTGCTCGCCGCCCATCGCGCGATCGAGTCGATCACGCTCGACCGGGGTGCGGCCCACCTCAAGGACGAGCTGATGCCCCGCTATGCGGAGCTGATCTACAACGGCTTCTGGTTCTCGCCCGAGCGCGAGATGCTTCAGGCGCTGATCGACAAGAGCCAGGAAGATGTCGAGGGCGACGTGCGCCTCACGCTCTACAAGGGCAACGTCATCGTCACCGGCCGCCAGTCGCCGAAGTCGCTCTATTCGGATGCGCTGGTCACCTTCGAGGACGACCGCGGTGCCTATGACCAGAAGGACGCCGAAGGCTTCATCCGCCTCAACGCGCTGCGCCTGCGCACGCTGGCTGCCCGCAAGCGCGGCTGACGGACAGGCTCGCCTGAAGGCCTTCTCCCCGAGAGCGGGGAGAAGGCGAGATCGTCAAGGACGGTCGATGCGCTCGCCCATGATGGCGATCGCCTGCTGGTAGACGCCGGCAGCGTTCCAGGCCTGGATCGCGCCGAAATTCGCCTGGCCGGGCTGGTAGCCGCCTCCGGCACGCCAGCCATTGGCACGCAGGAAGTTCGCGGTCGAATAGAGTGCGTCCGGCACCGAATTGATCAGATCGATCCGGCCGTCCCCGTCACCGTCCACGCCGAAGCGGATGACGTTGCCGGGCAGGAACTGCGTCTGGCCAACCTCGCCATGCGCCGCGCCGCGGGCATTTGCGTTGAGCCAGCCGCGATCGACCAGTTGCAGGGCGGCGATCGCATGAGGACGGAAGAAGTCGGTGCGACGGCAGTCATAGGTCAGCGTCACGATCGACGAGACGATGTTGAGGTCGCCCATGAAGCCGCCAAAGGCGGTCTCCATGCCCCAGATCGCCAGCAGCGGCCCGGCCGGAACGCCCATCTGCTGCTCGATGCGCGAGAGCAGGTTCGCCTGCTGGCTCTTGATGCGACGGCCGCGCTGGACAATGGCATCCGCGCCGCGGCGCTGCATGAACTCGTCAAGCGACAGCCGGAACGAGCGCTGGTTGCGGTCCGCCGAAATCGTCTTCGTCGAATAGCTCGTGTCGGCGAGCGCCTGCAGCCCGCGCTGGCCGACGCCCTGCGATGCCGCGACCTGCGCAAACTGCTGCTTCCAGGCGTTGAAATTGCCGCCGTCATCGCTGCACTGCTGCGCGTGCGCCGCGCCGCCCCATGCCATGACCGAGATCAGCGCCGCAATCGCGACGCCCCGCCGTGACCTTGCTGCCATCGAGTGCTCCTAGTTCTTCTGGTGTCCCACACGGGGACGTCCTGTCCCTTACCAATCACGCTGCAATCGGCACGCACTGTGCCGCAACGCTGCAGTCCGGCAAACAATGCATCCGGCACGGAGCCGTTCCGCGAAATCGTTCCCGGCGAAGACTACGCCGCGATAAGCTTGATTCTGCGTTACCTTCCAAAAAAGAAGACGCGGAGAACTGCCCGATGACTATGTTGTGATCGAGCCTTCAGCCGCTCGTTGCAGCGTCCCACGCGTCGATCGCCTGCTGGAAGATCTGCTCGCCCGGCACGCCCTTCTCCATCGTCATCAGCGCACGGCGGCCCGACCGATACATCACGGGAATGTCGATCCAGCTCTGCGTGCGCAGCATGGTCAGGTTGGACTGCATCTCGGCCGGCGAATCCGACAGCGCGATCAGGAAGAACCCGTCGGCGATCTTGGCCGGAATACCCTGCAGCGCGCTGCCGGTCGCCTCTTCAGTATCCTTGAGCGCCACGCGCAGCACGTTGTCGATCGCCCCGCCGGCGAAATTCTCCGGCGTCAGGAAGATCATCTCGATGATGTGACCGGCCGGCAGCGTCGGGTCCGCATTGCGGCGGATCGTCAGGCGCAACTGGACGCTCGAGCCCGGAATGCTGACCTCACCGCGGATCGCCGGCTCGGGCGGCGCGTTGCCGCCGGGCGATTCCTGGATCAGCGTCCAGACCGTGTTGCCGGTCTGCGCGGAGCCTTCGGCGCTGCTCGTGCGCTCCTCGTAGAAGATGGCGCGCTGGCCGACGGCGAGTTGCGGCTCGGCGGCGGCAGGCTCCTCGGCGGCCGCCACCGGCCCGGCCGAAAGCGCCTCCTCACCCTCGGCAGCGGTACCGCTTGCGCTGGCGACCGACGAGCCCTCGCCGACCGAGGGACGGCCGCCAGCGGGGCCTTCGTCCACCTCGTTGCCATCGGGCAGGAGACGCTGGGTGAGCTTCTGTTCCTCTTCCGGCGCTGCCGGTGCGGCGGCTGCGACCTCTTCCTCGCCCTCGCCGGCCAGCACGATCTCGGTCGCGCCATTGCCGCCGGCGCCACCTTCGGCCGTCACTGCGGCGGGCTCGTTGCCGAAGAGCGCCATCAGACGATCCTGGTTCATCCAGGCGGCGACCGCGACGCCGGCGATGAGCACCAGCGCGACGGCGGCGATGACCAGCCCGCCCATGCGCCGGCGCGGGGCGGAATTGGATGTCGTCAGTGAAGGCGCACGGCGTGGCCGCTCGACGAAATCGTCGTCTTCGTCGCCAGCCCCCGAAAGCACCGGGTCCGGACGTCCACGACGCGCGGCGGCGACAGGTGCCACCGGCTCCAGATCGTCGTCGAGTGGCGGCTCGCGCTCGTCGGCCGTGTCGTAGGCGTCGTCGCTGTCGCGATCGTCGACCTCCTCGGCATAGTCGAGCTCGCCTGCGCGCGGCAGCCCGTAGCCCACAGCCTCCGGCTCGGCCTGCGCTTCGACGGCTTCGATCTCTTCCTCGAGCGCGAAAGTCTCTTCGGCGAACATCGCGTCGATCTCGTCGACTTCAGGCTCGTATTCGGCCCGAACCTCCGAGATGGCGTCTTCGAGATTCTGAAGCTGGCGGTCGATGACGGACTGCGGCGGCTGCGGATCGAGCGCGGCAAGCTTCGCCTTGATCGTGGCGCGTGCCTTCTCGAAAACCTTCTCGCGCATCTCGGGCGAATTGTCGGCCAGTCCGCCGATCGTCCGGTGCAAAATTGCTACGAAATCCGTCATTCCTAGGTAGCCCCTGGGTTGTCCTGGCGCGCTTGCCGCCCTGCGCGACGCCTTGGAAACTCTAGTTGCGGTCGCCCGTCATCAATTGCCGTCATCCTCGCCGCGAGATCAATCCTGGAAGGGATCGGTCACGAGGATCGTGTCGTCGCGTTCCGGGCTGGTGGACAGAAGCGCCACCGGACCGCCGATCAGTTCCTCGATGTGGCGGACATACTTCACCGCCTGGCCGGGCAGGTCGTTCCACGACCGCGCGCCGCGGGTCGTCTCCTTCCAGCCTTCCAGCGTCTCGTAGATCGGCTTGACGCGCTGCTGGGCCGCCTGGCTGCCCGGCAGGTAGTCGATAACCTGCCCGTCGAGCTCGTAGCCCACGCACACCTTGATCTCGTCGAGCCCGTCGAGCACGTCGAGCTTGGTGAGCGCGATGCCGTCGATGCCGTTGAGCGCGACGGCCTGGCGTACCAGAACCGCGTCGAACCAGCCGCATCGCCGCTTGCGGCCCGTGACCGTGCCGAACTCATGCCCGCGCTCGCCGAGAAAGTTGCCGATCTCGTTGTCCTGCTCGGACGGGAACGGTCCCTCGCCGACGCGCGTCGTATAGGCTTTGGTGATCCCGAGCACGTAGCCGATCGAGCCGGGCCCAAGGCCCGAGCCGGGCGCTGCCTGGCCCGCCACCGTGTTGGACGACGTCACGAACGGATAGGTGCCGTGGTCGATGTCGAGAAGCGTGCCCTGCGCGCCCTCGAACAGGATGCGCTTGCCGGCGCGGCGCGCATCGTCGAGGATCTTCCAGACACGGTCCATGTAGGGCAGCACGGCGTCGCGAACCGCGTCGAGCTCGGCGCGGATGGTGTCGGCTGCGACTTCCGGGTGGCCGAGACCGCGGCGCAGCGCATTGTGATGCGTCAGCAACCTGTCGATCTTCATCGGCAATGTATCGGCGTCCGCCAGATCCATGATCCTGATAGCCCTTCGGCCGACCTTGTCCTCATAGGCCGGGCCGATGCCCCGCCTGGTCGTGCCGATCTTGGTGCCCGTGCCCGAGGCGGCGTCCTCGCGGAAGCCGTCCAGTTCCCTGTGTAGCGACAGAATAAGCGTTGTGTTTTCGGCTATTTTCAGGCGGTCGGGGCCGATTTCGACGCCCTGGCCCTTGATGCGCTCCATCTCGGTGACGAAGGCGTGCGGGTCGAAGACGACGCCATTGCCGATCACCGAAAGCTTGCCGGGGCGCACGACGCCGGAGGGCAGCAGCGAAAGCTTGTAGACCTTGCCGTCCACCACGAGCGTATGGCCGGCATTATGGCCACCCTGGAAGCGAACGACGAGTTCCGCACGCTCCGAGAGCCAGTCGACGATCTTGCCCTTGCCTTCGTCGCCCCACTGCGAGCCGACGACCACAACATTCGCCATGTGGACTTTCCCTTGCCTGTCCTTGCAGAACCGCCCGTGAAGCGGCCTTTTCTTGCGCTCCATAGACTATACGCAAGCCGAGCGCGACCCCTTGAAGCGCATGCCGTTTGCCATTCCGCCGGCGAAGGACTAATTGCGGCGGCAACCCTCCGCCCGTCCTCCCGGATCACCCAGCCATGCCCAATAACGCCTATCTGCTACTCGTCCTGACGTCGTTGTTCTGGGGCGGCAATGCGGTGGCGGGCAAGCTGGCCGTCGGCCATGTCTCGCCAATGGCGCTGACGGCGCTGCGCTGGATCTTCGCGGGCATCATCCTGCTGCCCTTCGCCATCCCGCATCTGAAGCGCGACTGGCCGGTGGTGAAGCGCAACCTGCTCTTCCTGCTGGCGCTGGGCGCGATCGGCTTTACCGCCTTCAACGCCGCGCTCTACAGCGCGCTTCAATACACCTCGACGATCAACGTCTCGATCGAACAGGCTGCCCTGCCGATGATCATCTTCGCCTTCAACTTCGCGCTCTTCCGCATGAAGGTGACATGGCTGCAGGTGGCGGGCTTCGTGATCTCGCTGGTGGGCGTCGCGGTGACCGCCAGCCATGGCGACATCCGGCGCCTCGCCGAACTCGACGTCAATGTCGGCGACGGCATCATGGTGATCGCGCTCGTCGCCTATGGCGCCTATACGGCAGCCCTGCGCTACAAGCCGCCGATGCACTGGCTGAGCCTGATGATGGTGCTGGTGACCGCGGCGATCGTCACGTCCATCCCGTTCGCGCTCTGGGAGGCCGGCACCGGCACGCTGATCCTGCCCGATGCGCGCGGCTGGGCGCTCGTCGCCTATACGGCGATCTTCCCTTCGATCCTGTCGCAGGCCTTCTACATCCAGGGCGTCGAGCTCATCGGCGGCAACCGCGCGGGGCTCTTCATCAACCTCGTGCCGATCTTCGGCACGCTGGGCGCGATCGTGATCCTGGCCGAGCCCTTCTTCGGCTACCACGCGCTCGCCATCGTGCTCGTCATGGGCGGCATCGCGATTGCGGAGGCGAGCGGCCGCCGGCAGGCCGCCCGCGCCGAGGCTCAGGCCTCGGGCACCGGGACGGTGTAGTTGAGCGGCAGGCGCCCGCCATCGGCGTAGATCGTTTGGCCGGTGATGTAGCTCGCATCGTCGGAGGCGAGAAACGCCGCCACCGCCGCGATCTCGGACGGCTCGCCGACCCGGCCGATCGGCGTGCGCGACAGGACCTTGGCGCGCGCGGCCGGATCGGAGTTCACCGCCTTCAGCATGTCCGTCATGATCGAGCCCGGCCCGATCGCGTTGACGCGGATGCCATGCGGCGCGAGCGACAGCGCCATCACCTTGGTGAGCTGCGACACGCCGCCCTTGGAGATCGAGTAGGGCACCTGGTTGGCGATGGCGAAGACGGCGTTGATCGACGACATGTTGACGATCGCGCCCGGCCGCCCTCCGGCCTTGACCTTGTCCACCATGAACTGCGCCACCGCCTGGCCGACGAGGAACGAGCCCTTGAGGTTGACGCCGAGCACCCGGTCGAAATCCTCTTCCTTCAGGTCGAGGAAGTCGGCGCCGTGGACGATGCCGGCATTGTTGACGAGGATGTCGATGTCGCCGAGATGATCGACGGCTGCGGCGACGAGATTGTGCACGTCGAGCCGCCGCGACACGTCCGCCTTCACGAAGCGGACGGAGCCGAGCTTGGAAAGCTCCGCCTCGGTCGCCTCGCCCTTCTCGGAATCGATATCGGCGAACACCACCCGCGCGCCCTCGCGCAGGAACCGCTCGACGATCGCCCGCCCGATCCCGCCAGCCGCCCCCGTCACGATCGCAGTCCGTCCGTCGAGCTTCATCGCCGATCTCCAGTGTCCGTTTCGATGGTGAAAGGCGTAGGAGCGCGGACCGAGCGGGTCAAGCCGGCGGTCGCGTCCGCTGGGTCAATGGAGCGCCGCGCGACCCCCACCCTGTATCCCTCCCCACAAGGGGGAGGGGGGCGTCTGGCGTTGCGCCTGTGCTTGGAAGGTTCGTTCAATGGTGAGCCGCTGCGCTCATGTCCCCCTCCCCCTTGTGGGGAGGGGTGTGGGGTGGGGGGTCCCCACCGTCGAACGCGCGCGCCCCTACCGCTCCGCCTTCACCGCTGCCTGCCGCCCGAAGTCCGGCGCGTCGATTTCCTGGCCGGCCTCGATGATCGAGCGGCGGATGGTGCGCGTGCGGGCGAACAGGTCCTGCAGCTTCTCGCCGTCGCCCCAGCGGATCGCGCGCTGCAGCGAGGCGAGGTCTTCGGAAAACCGCGCCAGCATTTCCAGGATCGCATCCTTGTTGTGGAGGCACACGTCGCGCCACATGGTGGGATCGGATGCCGCCAGACGCGTGAAGTCGCGGAAGCCGGACGCCGAGTACTTGATGACTTCCGACTTCGTCACGCTCTCCAGATCGTCGGCCGTGCCGACGATGTTGTAGGCGATGATGTGCGGCAGATGCGAGACGATCGCGAGCACCATGTCGTGGTGCTGCGGGTCCATGATGTCGACCTTCGATCCGCACGCTTCCCAGAAGCGCGCAAGCCGCGCCACGGCATCCTCGTCGGCGCCGGCCTCGGGCGTCAGGATGCACCAGCGGCCGGTGAAAAGCTCCGGGAAGCCCGCATCCGGACCGGAATGCTCGGTGCCCGCGATCGGATGGCCGGCGATGAAATGCACGCCATCGGGCACATGAGGCTTCATCTGCGCGATCACCGACGCCTTGGTCGAGCCGACATCGGTCAGGATCGCCCCCGGCTTCAGCCCCGGCGCGATCTCCTTGGCGACCGCCTCCGACGCGCCGACCGGCACCGAGACGATGACGAGATCGGCATCCTTCACGGCCTCGACCGCATCCGTGTGGTAGCTGTCGCCGAGCCCGAGCGCCTCGGCGCGGCCGAGCGTCGCCGGGCTGCGCGTCGAGATGGCAATGTGGTCGGCGAGCCCCTCGCGCCGGATGACGCGGGCGAGCGACGAGCCGATCAGGCCGATGCCGATGAGCGCTATGCGCCCGAACTGTCCGTCCGCCATGATCAGGACTTCAGGAACTCGGCGAGCGCCGCCACGACGCCGCGATTGGCCTCTTCCGTCCCGATCGTCATGCGCAGCGCATTCGGGAAGCCGTAGGCCGCGACGCGCCGCAGCACGTAGCCGCGCTGGGTCAGATACTCGTCGGCGGCAGCCGCGCCGTGCCTGCCGTCTTCCGGGAAATCGATCAGCACGAAATTGCCCACCGACGGCGTGACCGTCAGCCCGAGCTTCTTGAGCTCCTCCGAGACCCAGGCGAGCCACTGATCGTTATGCGCCACGGAACGCTCGACATGCGCGCGGTCGCGGATCGCGGCCGTGCCGGCCTCGATGGCGGCGGCATTGACGTTGAACGGCCCGCGCATGCGGTTGAGCGCATCGGCGATGTGCGCCGGCGCATAGGCCCAGCCGAGCCGGATGCCGCCAAGCCCGTGCACCTTGGAGAAGGTACGCGTCATGACGACGTTCTGGTTCGACGAGACGAGCTCGACGCCCGCCTCGTAATCGTTGCGGCGTACGAATTCGGCATAGGCCGCGTCGAGCACGAGCAGCACGCCGGCCGGCAGTCCGGCATGCAGGCGGCGGACCTCGTCGATCGGCATGTAGGTGCCGGTCGGGTTGTTCGGATTGGCGAGGAACACGATGCGCGTCCTGTCGGTCACCGCCGCAAGGATGGCGTCGACGTCGGCCGTCCGGTTCATCTCCCTGACGGACACCGGAACCGCGCTCGCGGCCTGGATGTAGATCTTGTAGACGAGGAAGCCGTGCTCGGTGAAGATCGCCTCGTCGCCGGGCTTGAGGTAGGTCTGCGCGAGCAGCCCGATGATCTCGTCCGAGCCGTTCGAGCAGACGATGTTGGCCGGGTTCAGCCCGTGGATCTCGCCGATCGCCTCGCGCAGCTTCGTCGCCGAGCCGTCGGGGTAGAACTCCATCTTCTCGGCCAGCGCCGCGACGGCCTGCTTGGCCTTTGCCGATGCGCCGAGCGGGTTCTCGTTGGAGGACAGCTTGTGGAGCTTCACGCCTGCCGGTGCGCCGCTCTTGCCAGGCACATAGGCCGCGATGTCCATGACGCCGGGCTTGGGCTCTGGGCGAACGGTCTCGGACATCTCGGTCATCGCGCATTCCTCTTGAGGCGCCAGCGGAATACAGGGCGCGCGAAGGCCTGTCGAGGGTGCTCGCATTGACTGCGACGCCCCGGCGCAATATCTAGCGGACCGATCCCGTGGTGATTTGGCCGGCCGGCTTGCAGCCACGTAAAACAATTCGCTAAATGGCCGATCTCGCGCGGACCGGCCTTTGCTCTTTCGGCAAGCCGGTTTTTGTTTTGGCGCTGCGGCGCCTGCGTGAGAAAGGCGACGACGAGCCGATGAATGTCCGCTCCTCCAGCGAAGTCGACAACCCCACCAGCAAGGTGCTGCGCTTTGGCGCGGACCAGCCGCTGAAGCTTCTGGCCGGCATCGACCTCGCCCCCTTCCAGATTGCCTACCAGACCTATGGCGAGCTGAACGCGGCGCGCTCCAACGCCATCCTGGTCTGTCATGCGCTGACGGGCGACCAGCACGTCGCCAACCCCAACCCTGTCACCGGCAAGTCCGGCTGGTGGGAAACGATCATAGGCCCGGGCAAGATCGTCGACACAGACCGCTTCTTCGTCATCTGTTCCAACGTCATCGGCGGCTGCCTCGGCTCGACCGGCCCGGCCTCGCTGAACCCCGCCACCGGCAAGCCCTACGGCCTCGATCTCCCCGTCATCACCATCCGCGACATGGTGCGCGCACAGGCGATGCTGGTCGATCATTTCGGCATCGACAGGCTGCTCGCCGTCATCGGCGGCTCGATGGGCGGCATGCAGGTTCTGGAATGGGCGGCGAGCTACCCCGAGCGCGTCTTCTCGGCCATGCCGATCGCCACCGGCGCCCGCCACACCTCGCAGAACATCGCCTTCCACGAGGTCGGTCGTCAGGCCATCATGGCCGACCCGGACTGGTCGGCTGGGCGCTACATCGAGGCCGGCAAGCGGCCCGAAAAGGGCCTTGCCGTCGCGCGCATGGCCGCGCACATCACCTATCTCTCGGAGGCGGCACTCCACCGCAAGTTCGGCCGCAATTTGCAGGACCGCGAGAGTCTCACCTTCGGCTTCGACGCGGACTTCCAGATCGAGAGCTATCTGCGCCATCAGGGCATGAGCTTCGTCGACCGCTTCGACGCCAACTCCTACCTCTACATGACGCGCGCCATGGATTACTTCGACCTCGCCGCCGACCATGGCGGCCGGCTGGCCGATGCCTTTGCCGGCACCGACACCCGCTTCTGCCTGGTCTCGTTCACCTCCGACTGGCTCTTCCCGACCGCCGAGAGCCGGCAGGTCGTCCACGCGCTCAACGCCGCCGGAGCGTCTGTCTCCTTCGTCGAGATAGAGACCGACCGCGGCCATGACGCCTTCCTGCTCGACGAGCCGGAATTCTTCGACGCGATGCGCGGCTTCCTCGGCGCAGTCGCCCGCGACAGGGGGCTCGGCCAATGAGCGCGTCGGAATCCCGCGTCGACCTCAAGGTCGTCTCCAGCCTGATCGCACCCCGCGCCCGCGTGCTCGATGTCGGCTGCGGCGACGGCCTGCTGCTCGAACTTCTGCGCGACGAGCGCCAGGTCGATGGCCGCGGCATCGAACTGTCGCAGAAAGGCGTCAACGAATGCGTGGGGCGCGGCTTGTCGGTGATCCAGGGCGATGCCGACCTCGACCTCGTCTATTATCCCGACAAGGGCTTCGACTACGTCATCCTGTCCCAGACCATCCAGGCGACGCGCAACCCGAAGGAAGTGCTCGACCAGCTCCTGCGCATCGGGCGCCACGTGATCGTCTCCTTCCCGAATTTCGGCCACTGGCGCGTGCGCACCGCGCTGATGTTCACGGGCCAGATGCCCGTCACGCGCGACCTGCCGCACACCTGGTACGACACGCCGAACATCCATTTCTGCACCATCCGCGACTTCGTGAACCTTTGCGACGAGCTCGGCGCAAAAGTCGAAAGCGCCACCGCACTCGACCGCAACCGCAACCCGATCGGCGTCTCCATGCCGTGGTGGTTCTGGAACATGTTCGGCCAGCAGGCGGTGTTTCTGCTGAGGCGGTGAGCGGGGGCGGCGCTCCGACTGCCCAGCCGCGCGTACATTACGTCCCCTCCACCACTTCGTGGTCCCCCTCCCCCGCTTTGCAGGGGAGGATGAGGCGTAGCGGCCGGCCTCGACCTTGATCCTCCCCCGTTTACGGGGGAGGGGGACCACGAAGTGGTGGAGGGGGCGCATAACGCCAACAACGCCAGTTGATCCACCCCACCTACTCGCCAGTCAGCTCAAACTCCAGATACAACGTCCGCTGCAGAAACGACTGGTTGTCGTCCGACACGATCGACACCATCGTCGCGCCGTCCGCGCGCTGCCAGACGTCGAGCCCTTCCATGTTGTCGATGCGGAAGGTCATGTTGGCCGAAAACAGCGCCTCGCCTCGCGCCAGCGATCCGGCGCGCAGTTCGGCCGCCGGGATGCGGCGAAGCCGCATGGCGACGCCGCGCGTGAAGGCAAAACTGCGTTCGAGCAGCAGGAGATCGCCGCCTGGCAGCATCGCGCCGTCGGTAACGTCGAACTCGTCCGTCCGCGCCACCTTGAAGATGCCGCGATGCGGACCGCCCAAAATGGCCGCGAAGATGTTGCCATCACGGTCGATGCTGCGCTCGGCAACCACGATCAGCGCGCCGCCATGCTCGCCCGCCGGATCGGTGGCGACGACCGTTTCGAGCCCGGCATTGTTGCGCAGCTCGGCACGCGGGATCAGGAAATCGATCGTCTCGACCGGCCCGCCCATGGCATCCGGCCGCAGCGCATAGGCCTCGACCCGGTGCCGCCGCTCGAACGACACGATGGCCCGGTCGCCCGCAATCGCCAGCCCCTCGGCGTCGCGGATGTCGGGATCGCCTGACAGCGCCTGTCCGCCGGTCTCCATCGCCTGGATGCTCAGGACTTCGAGACCCGTCGGCACGCCCTCACCATCGCGGGCGATTGTGCCGGTGATCCAGCGCCCGGTATCGGAAATGGCGAGGAAAGCCCCACCCGGCTCCAGAAACCGGAAGCCGGAAATGCCGCCGAACCGCCCGTCGCGCGAGGCGATCTCGAAGCCGCCAACGAACTCCAGCGGGCCGAAACGCGTTTGCGACGAGCCGATTCGGAAATTGCTGATGGACGAGGTAGAGAAGTCGACCGGCTCGGCCTGTTGCGCGTGCGCCGTCGTAGCGAGGCAGGCAAGAAGCGCCAGCCCGGCCGCCGCCGGCCGGAGCCGCATCATCCCGCGCGCTTCAGAGCACGCTGGCCGCGCGTCGTCTGGTCTTCGAAGAGCGCCGCAAGCTGCTCCGTCATCGCGCCGGCCAGTTCCTCGGCGTCCACGATCGTGACGGCGCGGCGATAGTAACGCGTGACGTCATGGCCGATGCCGATGGCGAGCAGTTCGACCGGCGAGCGCGTCTCGATCAGGTCGATGACGGCACGCAGATGCCGCTCCAGATAATTGCCGGGATTGACCGACAGCGTGGAATCGTCGACCGGCGCGCCGTCGGAGATCATCATCAGGATGCGCCGCTGCTCGGGCCGGCCGATGAGGCGCGAATGCGCCCAGAGCAGCGCCTCGCCGTCGATGTTCTCCTTCAGGAGCCCCTCGCGCATCATCAGCCCGAGATTGCGCCGCGCGCGGCGCCAGGGCTGGTCGGCGGATTTGTAGATGATGTGGCGCAAATCGTTGAGGCGCCCCGGATTGGCCGGCTTGCCGTCCTTCAGCCACTTCTCGCGCGCCTGTCCGCCTTTCCACGCGCGCGTGGTGAAGCCGAGGATCTCGACCGACACCCCGCAACGCTCCAGCGTGCGCGCGAGGATGTCGGCGCAGGTCGCGGCCACCGTGATCGGCCGCCCGCGCATGGAGCCCGAATTGTCGATCAGCAGCGTGACGACCGTGTCGCGGAAGCGCGTGTCGTGCTCCTGCTTGAAGGAGAGCGGCTGCGTCGGATCGACGACGACACGAACCAGACGCGCCGTGTCGAGCACGCCCTCTTCGAGGTCGAAATCCCACGACCGGTTCTGCTGCGCCATCAACCGGCGCTGCAGGCGGTTTGCGAGCCGACCCACGACGCCCTGCAGGTTGGCAAGCTGCTTGTCGAGAAAGGCGCGCAGCCGATCGAGCTCGTCCTCGTCGCAAAGGTCTTCCGCGCCGACCGTCTCGTCATACTCCTGCGAATAGACGCGGTAGTCGATCTCGCGACTTGCCTGCGTGAACGGGTTGTCCTGGCGCTTGGCCTCGCCTGGCGTCTCGGCGTCGAGGTCGATCTCGTCGCTGGCATCGTCGGCGTCGGCGTCCTGCGCCTCCATCTCGCCGGCCTGCTGGTCGTCCTCGGAGCTTTCGGCCTCTTCGGCCTGGCTCTGGTCGGAGCCATTGTCTTCCTCGCCGCCGTCCTCTGATTGCTCCTCGCCCTGCGGCTCCTGCTCCTCATTGTCCTCGCTGTCGTCGCTCTGCTCGTCCTCGGCCAGCTCCTCGGCCATGTTCATGGAGACGAGCATGTCGCGCACGAGGCGGGCAAAGGCCTGCTGGTCGTCGAGCCGTTCGAGAAGGCGGTCGATATCGCCGCCGGCGCGCTCCTCGATCCACGACCGCCAGAGCTCGACCATGCGCTCGCTGCTCTTGGGCAGCGCCTCGCCGGTCAGCTTCTCGCGCACCAGCATCGCAATCGCCTCCTCGATCGGCGCATCGGCGCGATCGCTGACGGTGGCGAGGTTGGCGCGGTGGTACTTGTCTTCGAGCATGTGCCCGATATTGGCCGCCACGCCCTTCATCGCGCGGCTGCCGATCGCCTCGACGCGGGCCTGTTCGAGCGCATCGAAGACGGCGCGCGCCTCCTTGCCCTCGGGCGCGAGCCGCGTGTGGACCGACTGGTCGTGGCACGCCTTGCGGAGCGCGATCGAGTCGCCGATGCCGCGCGTCACCGCGAGGTCGGAGGCCGACGGCTTGCGCGGCAGGTCGGGCAGGCGGGCGCGGTTGCCCGTCAGCGCCGGCTTTTCCTTGGAGAAGGCGACTTCGAGCTGACCCTCGCCGGCGATCGCGCGCATGCAGGCCGTGACCGCGCGCTTGAACGCGTCGGTATCGGCTCCCGGCTTCGGCCGGCTGCGCGAATTGTCGCCCGCGACGGCCATCTCCGGTCGCTCCTAGCCCAGCACCACGTTGGCCGCGCTTTCCGGCAGCTCTTCGCCGAAGGCGCGCTGGTAGAACTCGGCCACGATGCCGCGCTCCAACTCGTCGCACTTGTTGAGGAAGGTGATGCGGAAGGCGAAGCCGACATCGTTGAAGATCTCGGCATTCTCGGCCCACATGATGACGGTCCGTGGGCTCATCACCGTCGACAGGTCGCCATTCATGAAGGCCGAGCGCGTCATGTCGGCGACGCGCACCATCTTGTTGACCGTCTCGCGGCCTTCCTTGGTCTGGAAGTGCTTGGCCTTGGCCGAAACGATGTTCACCTCGTCGTCATGCGGCAGGTAGTTCAGCGTCGTGACGATGGACCAGCGGTCCATCTGCGCCTGGTTGATCTGCTGCGTGCCGTGATAGAGGCCGGTCGTGTCGCCGAGGCCGACCGTGTTGGC
>VFQU01000261.1_pt1 | contig 53085 bp, 40 predicted proteins | sample 3512311 | NCBI WGS metagenome assembly VFQU01 (sample SAMN10412377, study PRJNA504923) | tailings metagenome | isolation source: Relicate 3 Philex TSF3 active mining site | place: Philippines: Tuba, Benguet | collected 2017-08-29 | reverse complement strand
CTGGCACATGGTTTGCATGGAGGGGGCCATGAGTTAGCGGCTAGGGTTCCGGCATCCTTTTGCGATGTGTCTGGTCCGAGAGCTGCTACCGGACCGGGAGACATCCGGCCGGGTGCACGGCGGGACAAAAGCCCGGGAGACCTCTGTGGCCAAGGGATTGGCGGCATGATGGTCGCCACCATTCCCTTTTCACAATGACGACAGGAAAGGGACCAAAATGAACGCATTGAAGACTATGGCCGTCGTGCTTGCTGCAACCACGGCCCTCTCTGCCGCCCCCGCCTTCGCCCAGACAAAGACCGATTTCAAGGTCGCCTGGTCCATTTATGTCGGCTGGATGCCGTGGGGCTATGCCGCCGATAACGGCATTGTCGATAAATGGGCCGACAAATACGGCATCAGCATCGAGGTGACCCAATTCAACGACTATGTAGAGTCGATGAACCAATACACCGCCGGCGCCTATGATGCGGTGACGCTGACCAATATGGACGGGCTGTCCATTCCCGCGGCTGGCGGCGTGGACACCACCGCAGTGGTCATAGGCGACTTCTCTTCGGGCAATGATGCCGTCATCCTCAAGGACCAGACCGATCTCGCTGCCATTGCCGGCCAGACCGTCAATCTCGTCGAGTTCTCCGTCTCGCACTATCTGCTCGCGCGTGCCCTGGACAGCGTCGGGCTGACCGAGCGCGACGTGAACGTGGTCAACACCGCCGATCCCGATATGGTCGGCGCATTCCAGACGGCTGACGTTACCGCCCTCGTTACCTGGAACCCGATGGTTTCGGAAATTCTCGCTCTGCCCAATGCGACAAATGTCTTCGACAGCTCGCATATCCCCGGCGAAATCATCGACATGATGGTGGCCAATACCGACGTGCTCGCGGCCAATCCCGATTTCGGCAAGGCGCTGGCGGGCATCTGGTACGAAACCGTTGCTCTCATGACCTCGGATACGCCGGAAGGCGCGGCAGCCCGCGCCGCCATGGGCGCAGCATCGGGCACTGATCAGGCCGGTTATGAAGCCCAACTCGCCGCAACGGAGCTCTTTGCCGAGCCGGAAGCGGCAGTGGAATTCGTCACCTCGCCGGACCTTGCCACGACCATGGACCTCGTCCGCAATTTCCTTTTCGACAAGGGCCTGCTCGGCTCCGGCGCGCCCTCCGCCGACGTGATCGGCATCGAACTGGCCGATGGCACGGTTCTGGGCGACGCCAATTACGTCAAGCTGCGCTTCACCGACACCTATATGAAGCTCGCCGCCGAAGGCGCCCTCTAGCCCTCTTCCGCCTGTGACGCGGCCAGAGGCCGCGTCACCCCTCGCGCCCTCTTGCAGAGAAACACGATGCGGTGGATCAATCTCAAGCCCTCCAGAACCACGGGGCTCGTTCTAGCAGTATTGCCGTTCGTGCTGGTGCTCCTCGCCTATGCCATGGGCTCGGCGGCCCGGCTGACCGAAAACCCCAATGACAAGCTGCTGCCTGGCCTTGCTGCATTCGCAGATGTCATCAACCGCATGGTCTTCACGCCGGATCAGCGCACGGGGGAGATCCTGCTGCTGGTTGATACACTGGCAAGCCTTGGGCGGCTCGGCGCAAGCCTCGGCATAGCCACCGCCATTGCTTTGGTCACCGGCATGCTCGTGGGCATGTTTCCCTATTTCCGCGCCTTGCTGGCGCCCTTCATCGCCGTTGTGTCCATGGTGCCGCCTTTGGCGCTTCTGCCCATCCTCTTCATCGTCATGGGGCTGGGCGAAACCTCCAAAATCGCGCTCATCGTCATCGGCATCACCCCGATCATGATCCGCGATCTCGCCTTCAAGGTCATCGACCTGCCTCACGAACAGACCGTCAAGGCGCAGACGCTCAGCGCCTCTTCCTGGCAGATCGCCATGCGCGTCGTTCTGCCCCAGACCCTGCCGCGCCTCTTCACCTGCCTCAAGCTCCAGCTCGGTCCAGCCTGGCTCTTTCTCATCGCGGCGGAGGCCATCTCATCCGACTCGGGGCTTGGCTACCGCATCTTCCTCGTCCGGCGTTATCTCTCGATGGATGTGATCTTCACCTATGTCGTCTGGATCACGCTCCTTGCTGTGCTGATGAACCTCATTCTCGACTGGCTGCGCGTCTCCATCTTTCCATGGACCAAGGGGAGCGCGGCATGAGCAGTATCGTCGTTTCCGACGTCTGGCAGGAATATGGCGACCAGATCGTGCTCGAGCGTATTTCGCTCACCATCGAGCCGCGTTCCTTTGTGGCTCTGGTCGGGCCCTCCGGCTGCGGCAAGAGCACGTTTCTGCGCCTGCTGCTGGGCGATGAGGCGCCGAGCCGGGGCAGGATCACGCTCGACGGCGCGCCGCTCGTTGCCGAACCAGGCCCCGATCGCGGTGTAGTGTTCCAGCGTTATTCGGTCTTTCCGCATCTGACCGTGCTCGGCAATGTCCTGCTCGGGCTCGAATTGTCAGGCTCGGCCACCCGCATTCGCCTCTGGGGCGCGGCGCGTCGGGTAGCCATTGAAACCGCGCGCGAGATTATCGCGGCGGTCGGCCTTGCCGGGGCCGAGGGGAAATACCCGGCCCAGCTGTCCGGGGGCATGCAGCAGCGTCTGGCTCTGGCGCAGGCACTGGTCATGCGCCCAAAAGTGCTGCTGCTCGACGAGCCCTTCGGCGCGCTCGACCCCGGCATTCGCGCCGAAATCCACGTGCTGATGAAAAAGCTTTGGCACGAAACCGCGCTGACCGTGGTCATGGTCACCCATGACATGCGCGAGGCCTTCACGCTCGCCACCCGTGTCATCGCCTTCGAGCGGCCAAGAAACCGGCCCGAAGAGCGCGAGCGTTACGGCGCCAATCTCAGCCAGGATATCGCCATCTGGCCGCCGCGCATTGCTGGTGGCTCCGATCCGTTCAGCCCAGACCGGGACGGCCCGGCGATTGATATGGGCGCATTCCGGGACGACCCGACCCATTCTCCAGTGTCGGGAGCCTAGATATGTTCAGCAAAGTGCTCGTCGCCAATCGCGGCGAGATCGCCGTCCGGGTGATCCGGACCCTCAAGCGCATGGGCATTGCCTCGGTCGCGGTCTATTCCGATGCCGACCGGTTCACGCCCGCCGTCGCCATGGCCGACGAGGCCGTGCGTCTTGGCCCCGCGCCCGCTGCCGAAAGCTATCTCAATGTCGAGGCGGTCATCGCCGCCTGCCGCGAGACGGGGGCCGAGGCGGTTCATCCCGGCTATGGCTTTCTCTCAGAAAATATCGGTTTCGCCCAGCGCCTCGCAGCCGAAGGCATCGCCTTTATCGGCCCGCGCCCGGAGCAAATCGAAGCCTTCGGTCTCAAGCACAAGGCGCGTGAACTCGCCAGGGCCAGCGGCGTGCCGCTCCTGCCGGGCACCGACCTTCTCTCCAGCATCGACGAAGCCTTGAGCGCCGCCGAAACGATCGGCTACCCGGTCATGCTCAAGAGCACGGCCGGCGGCGGCGGCATCGGCATGCAGCTCTGCGCCGATGCCAAAGCCCTCAGCGACAGCTTTGCCTCGGTCCAGCGCACCGCCAATGCCAGCTTCGGCGATGCGCGCGTCTATCTTGAACGCTTCGTGTCCGATGCCCGCCATGTTGAAGTGCAATTGTTCGGCGACGGGCAGGGCAGGGTGATTGCCCTTGGCGAGCGCGATTGCTCGTTGCAACGCCGCAATCAGAAGGTGATCGAGGAAACTCCCGCGCCGCTTCTCTCCGATGCCGTGCGCATACGCCTCCACAAGGCCGCTACCGATCTTGGTGCGGCAGTTTCCTACGCTTCTGCAGGCACGGTCGAGTTCATCTACGACCCCCAGCGCGAGGAGTTCTACTTCCTCGAAGTCAACACCCGCCTCCAGGTCGAGCATCCGGTGACCGAGGCCGTCTTCGGCATCGATCTTGTCGAATGGATGATCCGTCAGGCCGCCGGAGACGACGTCATCGGCGCAGCAGGCGAGCTGAAGCCGAAAGGCGCCGCCATCGAGGCGCGTCTTTACGCCGAAAAGCCCAATGCCAATTTTCAGCCCAGCGCGGGTCTGCTCACCGAAGTCGTCTTCCCGCAAAGCGCGCGCATCGATGGCTGGATCGCCACCGGCACCGAGGTGACACCCTATTACGATCCGATGCTGGCCAAGATCATTGTGTCAGCAGAGGATCGGCCCGCCGCCATTGCCGCCCTGCGCGCCGCGCTTGAAGAAAGCGCCGTCAGCGGCATCGAAACCAATCTTGGATATCTGCGCGCCATCGCCGCCTCCGAGCTGCTCGCTTCGGGCAAGGTCGCGACCACGGCTTTGCGCGATTTCGTCTATGTCGCTGACTCCATCGACGTTATCGCCCCCGGCGCGCAGTCGAGCCTGCAGGAACTGCCCGGACGGCTCAATCTCTGGCATGTCGGCGTGCCCCCCAGCGGGCCGATGGACGAACGCTCCTTCCGCCATGCCAACAGGCTCGTGGGCAATGAGGACAACACTGCGGCACTGGAGCTGACAGTTTCGGGACCGGTGCTGAAATTTCACGCCGCGGCAATGCTTGCTCTGGCGGGCGCGGCAATGGCGATCAAGCTTGATGGCCAACCCGTGCCGCATGGCGCGGCCTTTGCCGTTTCGGCAGGGCAGACGCTCAGCATTGGCAATATCGACGGCGCGGGGCAGCGGGCCTATCTCGCCATTGCCGGTGGGTTTGCCGCGCCGGTCGTGCTTGGTTCGCGCGCCGCGTTCGGCCTTGGCGCCTTTGGCGGCCATGCTACCGGCACGCTCAAGGCCGGTGATGCGCTCCATCTCGCCCGCGCGCCGCAGGAGACGGCAAAGCCCGCTACCGATCCCGCGCCGCTCACCCGCAATTGGGACGTGGGCGTCGTCTATGGCCCCCATGGCGCGCCGGATTTCTTCCAGCCCGAAGACATCGAGGACCTGTTCTCCGCCACCTATGAGGTGCACTATAACAGTGCCCGCACCGGTGTGCGGCTCATCGGGCCGACGCCGCGCTGGGCCCGCACCGATGGCGGCGAAGCCGGACTCCACCCCTCCAATCTCCATGACAACGCCTATGCCATCGGGGCTATCGATTTTACCGGTGACATGCCGATCATTCTCGGCCCCGATGGCCCTAGCCTTGGTGGCTTCGTCTGTCCGGCGGTGATTGCGCGCGACGAGCAGTGGAAGATGGGCCAGTTCCGGCCCGGCGATACCATCCGTTTCCATCCCGTCGCGCGCCCGGCCGATCCCATTGCCGCACCCGGCCTTGTCCGACCCGGCCTCGACACCGGATCGGCCATTGTCGGCACCAGCGAGGCGGGGCCCGTTCCGGTTGTTTACCGTCGACAGGGCGACGATAATCTTCTGGTCGAATATGGCCCGATGAGCCTCGACATCGCGCTGCGCCTGCGCGTGCATCTGCTGATGGAGGCGGTGCAGCAGGCAAAGCTGCCCGGCCTTATCGATCTCACGCCCGGCATTCGCTCGCTGCAAATCCACTATGACAGCACGATCTTATCGCGCACCCAGCTACTGGGCCTTCTGGCCGAGATCGAAAAGAGCCTGCCCGCCGCCGAGGATGTTCGTATCCCGAGCCGCGTGGTGCATCTGCCCCTGTCTTGGAACGATCCGCAGGCGCAACTCGCCATGCAGAAATATCAGGACCTCGTGCGCCCCAATGCGCCATGGTGCCCTGACAATATCGAGTTCATCCGCCGCATTAACGGTCTGCCCGACATCGAAGCGGTCAAGAACATCGTCTTTGACGCGAGCTACCTCGTCCTGGGTCTGGGCGACGTCTATCTCGGCGCCCCGGTCGCGACCCCCATGGACCCGCGTCACCGTCTCGTCACCACCAAATATAACCCCGCCCGCACCTGGACCCCGGAAAACGCCGTCGGCATTGGCGGCGCCTATATGTGCATCTACGGCATGGAAGGGCCGGGGGGCTATCAGCTCTTCGGGCGCACCATTCAGGTCTGGAATACCTGGCGCACCACACCCTATTTCCCGGCCGGTACGCCTTGGCTGCTGCGGTTTTTCGATCAAATCCGCTTCTTCCCGGTCAGCCATGATGAGCTGATGGAGGCGCGTGCCGCCTTCCCCCATGGCGCCTATCCGCTGCGCATCGAGGAGACCGAGTTCTCCTATGCCGATTACGCCCAATCGCTAGCCGACAATGCCGAGGCGATCACCCGCTTCCGCGACGGCCAGCAGGCCGCCTTTAGTGCCGAACGCCAGCGTTGGAAAGATGAGGGACTCGACACCTTCGTCGTCGAGGACCTGCCGGGTGAAAGCGACGATGGCGAGGTTCCCGAAGGGTGCTTTGCCATTTCCAGTGCCGTTCCCGGCAATGTGTGGAAAGTGCTGGTCGAGGACGGCGCCGAAATCGCTGCCGGCGAGACAGTCGCCATCATCGAATCCATGAAAATGGAGATCGCCGTTACCGCCCATGCCCCCGGCCGCATCCGCGCCATTCGCGCCGCACCGGGCCGCGCCGTGCGTGGTGGTGATGTCATCGCCATTGTCGAGGAGGCGTGAGCGAAATGAAATTGCTCAAATTCTGATCTATGTTTTGCTAAAGGCTAAAAAACCATCATAATTATCGTTATTGCATGCAATGGTCAGAATGCAGATTTCTAGATAATTGAGATATTACAACGCCTTAGAAGACAGTCCAGTGCTGGCACGGGTTTTGCAAAGGGTAGGATGAGATTGGTGGCTAGGGTTCCGGTGCGGCAATGCATGTCTGGTCCGAGAGCTGCCACCGGCAGGCGGTTGTCTGCTGGATGCACGGCGGGACAAAAGCCCGGGAGACCTCGTAGCCAGCGGGATTGGCGCGGATGGTCTTCGTCAATCCCTGTTTAACAGGGAGCGACCCCATGTCGATTTCAGGACTGCCGGCCTACCGGCAAAGTTATCTCCGCCTTGCCGCGGCCGCCGCGATCCTTATTGGTGCGTTCGGTGCCGGCACGTTCACCAAAGCCGAGGCGCAGGAGGTTCTCCGCCTGCCCATGGCCACGGATTTCGATTCCTTCGATCCGGACAATGCTTTCGAAATGGATGGCCTTGCCGCTATCAACAATGTCTATGAAGGTCTGGTCGAATATGTGCCGGGCAGTGCCGAAATTCGTGGTCTCTTGGCCACCGGCTGGGAAATTTCCGAGGACGGTCTCGTCTATACCTTCCATCTGGTCGAAGGCGCGAGTTTTCACGACGGCACCCCGTTCAACGCCGAGGCCGTCGTTACCTCGTTCAAGCGCCGTAAGGACAGCGACCTCATCCTCTCCTATTTCCTATGGAACATGGAGAATATCGAAGCCACCGACGCCGCGACCGTGGTGATCACGCTGGGCATGCCACAGCCCTCCTTCCTCGACAGCCTTGCCAGTCCGTGGAGTCCCAAGGTCATCAGCCCCACGGCTTTGGCCGAACATGCCGGGGACGACAATGCGACGTCCTGGCTCGATACCAATGCGGTCGGTACCGGCCCCTTCACCCTTGCGAGCTTTGATCGTGGCCAGGGCTATTCGCTCGAACGTTTTGCCGATTATCACGGCGAGCCGGCCTTTTTCGATGTCGTTGAACTGCCGCTGATCCCGGAAATCAGCCAGCAGGTGCTGAATTTGCAGGCGCAGGAAACCGATGCCGTGCCGGCCAACTATCCCTGGGCCCAGCTTGCCGCCCTGCCGCCGGGCCTCGAAATCACTGCCGCGCCCAGCACCTCCCTGATTATCGGCTTCGTCAAACCCGAATCCCCGCTCAATGATCCGGATATTCGCGCGGCCTTCCTCACCGCCGTCAATCCGGCAGGCTGGGTCAGCGATGCCTATGGTGCCTATGGCCACCCCGCCAAGTCGCTCTACCCCACGATCATGCTCGATCCGGTCACCCCTTTGACTTTCCCGAGTGACGAAGCCGCCGCCAAGGCGAGCGTGGCTGAAAAGGGCCCGATCAGTCTCACCATCGGCATCAGCACCGAGGAGGCGAACGCACTGGGTCGCGTCACCGATCTCATGGTGGCAGAACTGGCGGCCATCGGTATCGAGGCCAGCGTCACCATCCTGCCTTCCGGCGCCGCTTTCGGCCTCAAGGACAATCCCAATGGGCCGGACATCTATATCGGCAAGCTGACCCCGGACGCGCTGCATCCGGAAAATCAGGCCACTATCTTCTTCACAGAAGGCGCGCCGATCAACTTCTACGGCCGCGCGCTTCCCGAGGCCGACGCTCTGGTCTTTGAAGCCGGCACGCTCACCGACATTGCGGCGCGCAACGCCCTCTATGAAGAGGCCAGCACGCTCTATATCGAGAACGGCCTCTTCATCCCGTTTGTCGAGGTGGATGATGTTGTGGTCCATCCCGAAGGGTTGATCCATCTCGATCTGCGGGCCGCCTATGCCCCGGGCAATATCGATTATGGCTCGGTCCGCTGGGCGGAGTGATTTCGCGAGGCGGCCGCCGCTGTGCCGCCGCCTCTCCCTCATCTTTACTGCCGGAGATCCCGACCATGAACGCGGTTGAAATCACACGCGTCCCGATGGACCGCACCATCGCGCGCGCGCCATTCGAGCCCAATATGCGCGTCGCACACATCAACGATTATCTGATCTGCTTTTACGATGGCCGCGACATTGCGGACTATCCGGCTTGGCTGCAGAGCAATATCGATATGCAGCTTGGCGTCTGCTGCTACGTGCTGCATCGCGGCGACACGGCGATCATCTTCGACACCATGCTCTATAAGGAGCATATTCTCTGGATCGACCGCTATATCCGGGACATGGGCATCCGTCATGTTTCGGTGATCAACTCCCATTGGGACTGCGACCACATCGCCGGCAACTTTCTCTACAAAAACCGCGACATCATCAGTACGACCAAGACGCGGCTCAAGATCGAGACCAATGCCGAGCTCTTCCGCAGCGGCGAAATCTGGGCCATGGCCGGTGACCCCCACTATCCCGGTATCGACGAACTGATACTGCCCAACCGCACATTTGACGGCAAAATGGTGCTCCATCTGGGCGATATCGAAATCCACCTGATCGAGACCTTCATCCACCAGCTTGGGCATCTGGTCGCCTATCTGCCCAGGGACAGCATTCTGCTCGTGGCCGATGCCTGCGAGGACACGGTGCCCTTCAATACATTGGCGATGACCAGTGACATGACCGTTCAGCTCCAGGCCTATCGAGAGTTGCAGGCGATACCAGCCAAGCAGCTCTATCCATGCCATGGCCGGTTCGAGGTGATCGCCAATGGCGGCTATGGTCCCGATTTCATCGCGGCGATGATCGACTACAACACCGCCCTTCTCGAGCGCAGCAGCGACCCTCAATTCCTGACCGAGCCGCTCGAGAGATTCATCGACAAATGGATCGCCCGCGGCACCCTTGCGATGCACGAACCATACCGATCCCTCCATGCCAACAATGTAAACCAAATCTGCCGCACCCGCCGGTGACGCTGGCAAGTGATTGAGGCCGGCTTCAAGCAAAGTACTATACCTGCAAAATCCCGAAGGGCTCTCAGGCATTCCAGGTCATGGCAAATCGGCTTTTGAGAAACTGGCGGAGAGAAAGGGATTCGAACCCTTGAGACGGTTCCCCGCCTACACACTTTCCAGGCGTGCGCCTTCGACCACTCGGCCATCTCTCCGCGTCGCGCGCTCCGGAATTTTCCGGTGGGCGGCCATGTTGGGCCGTTGCGAGCGTGGCGCAATATACTCATGATCGCTTGTTGCGCAAGGGATCACATCGGTGTGGATGTGATTGTTTTTGTTACAGCATAATCCAAATTGTGATTTATGGGATCGACGTTTGGAATTGGATTATGCTGGCCACTCGGGCATTTCGACTTTGTATGTGCAAGTACAGGATAGGTGAATGCGGCTGACCTTGAGAATATTGGGCACCTGGCTGATCGGGCTTGCGCTGATATTGCTTGTCGTGGACGGAACGAAGTCACTGGCTGCCAATGGCCTCGTCTTGACCAGTCTTGGCCAGGTCTGGATGAACATGCATATGCCTAGCCTGGATGCCTTTACCGGCTTTCTCGACAGCCGGTTTTTCGCCGATATTCTGCACACAATGCTGGAAAATTTGCTGGCCTCGCCGGCCTTTGCCGTCTTCGGCATACCGGGCGTGGTGCTCGCATTGGCCGGAAGGCGGCCGCGCCGCGAGCGGTTCCTGCGCCAGGAGCAGCTCTAGACTGGCATTAAGGGGCCGGCATGCCCATATATTGGGCCGAAAGGAGACCACCATGTTCTTCCGTCAAAAGCCGCTTGCCCTGCCCACTGCCAGCGAGGCCCTGCCGGGGCGGGTAGCTGAAATTGCCATTGCGCCCAATCACTTCGTCAATGGCGCCCCCCTCAAGGGGCCTTATCCCGAAGGCGCGGAAACCATCTATTTCGGGCTCGGCTGCTTCTGGGGCGCGGAGCGTCTGTTCTGGCAATTGCCGGGTGTGATCGTGACCGCGGTGGGCTATCAGGGCGGGCATACGCCCAATGCCAGCTATGAGGAAGTGTGTTCGGGCATGACCGGGCATACCGAGATCGTCAAAGTCGTCTATGACCCCCAAACGGTCTCTCTCGAGACCCTGCTCAAGACCTTCTGGGAGGAACATGACCCCACCCAGGGGATGCGGCAGGGCAATGACATGGGCACGCAATATCGCTCGGCCATTTACACGACCACGCCACAACAGGCTGAAATCGTTGAGAAAAGCCGCGCGACCTATGGCGCTGCCCTGCGGGCCAAGGGGCTGGGGCCTATCACCACCGAAGTGGGCCCGGCCGGACCGTTCTATTATGCGGAAACCTATCACCAGCAATATCTGGCCAAAAATCCCAATGGCTATTGCGGGTTAGCGGGCACCGGAGTGAGCTGTCCCATCGGACTTGGCGTCAATGCATAGTGGGCAAGTATTGATAGCGTGATTACCAAGTAAAACCGCGCTAGCCAAAGGTGCCCGTTCTTTCGCATCTGGCGCCAATTGGCTAGCAGACTGTTAGCGTTGAGCGTGACCTATTCGCCAATAATGCACAGAGCCGAATTCGAGGCCTTCGTGACCGGTCTGCCGGCGGTGACGCTGGTGCGGCAATGGCGCGACGATTCGGTGGCGAAGGTCTGCGGCAAGATCTTCTGCCTGCTCGACCGCGACCCGGGCGAGGTCTGGCTCAAAGTGTCCGACATGTCCTATGCGGTGATGAGCCAGATGCCGGGCATAAGGCCCGCGCCATATTTCGCGCGGGCCGGATGGGTCGCCATTTCATTCCAAAGCGGGCTCGGTGACGCCGATATTCGGGCCTATATCGCGGAGGCGCATCGGCTGGTCGCGGCAAGGCTCAGCAGGAAGAAACGCGCGGAACTCGGGCTGGCCTGAGGGGCTTTCGCACCTTCAGCACCTGCCGAAGCCCCCTCACCCGCCGCTTCGCGTCGACCTCTCCGCCAAGGGAAAGGTCTGGCGTCTCCTGCTGCTTTCTGCCCTGCCTGACTTCAGGGACACAATGCCGCTTCAAGGCAGGATGGCATAGACGCGCAGGGGGCCGGGCAGCGACACATCGCTGATCCAGTCGGGTGGCGTGCCGGCGGCGATGAGGTTGAGCAGCGTGCCCTCATTATTGAGTGCCGGTCCCTGCATTTCGGGCATTGCGGGGCAGGTGACGATGAGGCCGAGGCCCCGTTCCCGGGCAATGTTGCGGGCTTCCTCGGCCGGGCCGGCAAAGAAGCGGAATGCGTCCAGCACGCCCGCCTCGTTGCGGTGATAGGGGGCCGCGACCACGGCATGGGGGGTTTCGAGCAGCATATGCGAGCCAAGGTCAATCGGGGTCATGATGCGCTCGGGTGGCAGGGCCCGCAGGTCGGCAAAGGCCTCGGTGGCGAGACAGGATTGCTTATTGACCCGCGCTTCGATGATGGCCTGCGACTGGCTGGGCGAAAACGCGGTGACGGCGAAATTGACCAGGACCGAAAGGATGACGCCGGAAAAGGCCAGCCATGCCCAGATAAGCATGGCGGCAGGACCGAGGCGGGGCCGGGCGAGATAGGCGCGCCGGGCCATGACGATGAGCCAGGCGCCTGCCGGAACAGCGGGGAGCATGGCCAGCCGCGCGCCTCGCACCTGATTGAGCATGACCAGCCCGATCAGCAGCAGGAAAATGAGGAGCATGAGCCAGGCGGCGCGGCTTTGCGGCGCGGTCCGGAGCACGATCAAAACCACGACCGCGCCGAACAGCATGGGCGCACCCACGGCGATGGAATAGGCGGGCAGGTCCATAAGCGCCACATGCCAGGGCCGGGCTTCGACGATGGCGGAGAGCCAGTTCTTCTGCAACCAGGGGTCGAGTTCGCCATAGGGCCCGCCCAGACATTGCGGATAGGCGGCAATGACGACGCCGATAGCCAAGAGACCGAGCGCGCCAAGCGCCAGAAGGCGCTGCCAGGCGGCGCGCGGCGCGGGGAGCAGCGCCACGAGGCAAAAGGCGAGCGCCACCATGAGCCCGGCCAGCACATAGACCGGGGAAATCATGTCGCAGGCGGCTTCGAGCCAGCGCGCGGGCGGGCGGGTCAATGCCAGATGCAGCACGAGGCCGCCCGCAAGGCCGAGACCGAACCGCCAGAGCAGGGCAGCGCGGCTCTTGTCCATGACATAGGCAAAGCCGATGGCGAGAATGGCGGCCACGGCGACAGGGATGGATTCCACCGCAATGGCAAGGCCGGTGGCTGCCAGAAAACCGGCCAGAAAGCCGATGCGTGGCCGACGTAGCGAAACCAGACTGGCCCAGAGGCAGGCCATGGTCAGAACGATAATGACATTGTGATGATCGACACGGCCCGGCGTGAATTCGGCGAGTACCGCGGGACTGAGAATGGGCAGGACCAGGGCCGGAAGCATGCCTTCGGGGCCGACCAGTTCGCGCGTCACCTGTATGGAAAAGAACAGCAACAGTCCCATGAGCAGCAGCGGCCAGAGCGTGCCGACGACGAGAAGCGCCGTGTCTGGCGCGAGGAAGAGGCTGAACAGGCCGAGCAGGGCCGCCAATGGCAGATCGACCAGACGCGACCAGTGGATTTCCGCGCCATAGGGTGTGTTCAGCCGGTGCTGGACCAGATCATACCAGCCCTGCCCAGCAAGAAAATCGCGCACCACCACCATGCGCATGGCGTCGTCGGTATCGAGGAAGAGCGGCGCATCGCCCCGCCCCAAAGTGGCCCGCACAGCCAGCGTGGCGCCGGCAATCAGCCAGATGGCCAAAAAGACCAGCCAGTCGCGGCGGGCAATTGGAGCGGGATGAGCGGACACGCGAGACGCCTCGGAATTGGTTTTGCGCCGGATATTGACCTTTGGGGGTTAAGGGCAGGTGTGTCCCGGCCCGGAGGCGGAAATGACGGGAGGGGAGGGAAATTCGTCGCGCCCCAGGCTAAGGTTTGCCTGTCGCGTTTCCGAACCGCAGAACCGGTGCCGGTTTTGCTGGAAACGCCGGAGGAGCAATGATGACAAGACCGCGCGGCCGGCCCCGGCATGAGGATGTTCTGACGCCCGCCGAATGGGCGATAGCCGATGCGGTGCGCCATGGCATGAGCAATGCCGCCATTGCGGCGCGGCGGGGCATCAGCCGGGACGCGGTAAAATTCCACCTGGGCAACATATTGGGCAAGCTGGGGCTCGCGAGCCGGGCCGAGCTTGCCCGACTTGTCGCCATTCCCAAAACCAGCGCGCTTGAGCGCAGGGCGAGACCAGACATGCAAGCAGAACCGACCCAATTCGGCCCTCTGGGCCAGATTTCGCGCATGGTGCGCGACATTGCGGTGTCCCGGCAGTTTTATGGCGACATTATCGGCCTGCGCCTGCTTTACGCCTTCCCGGACATGGCGTTTTTCGACCTTGGCGGAACCCGGCTCTACCTGCATCAGAAGGCAGATGCGGGACCCGAATCCGTGCTCTATTTCAGGGTGGCCGATATTCTGACGGCCTATGAGGACCTCAAGGGGCGCGGTGCCCAATTTACCGGTGCCCCGCATATGGTGCATCGGCATGACGACGGCACGGAGGAATGGCTGGCCTTTTTCAGCGACCCGGAAGGACGGCCGCTGGCGCTGATCGCAGAGGCTTCCCCAGGAGAAAGCTGACCAGAGCTTGCCAAAAGCGCGGGGCCCAGTCAGGGTTTTGGCTCATTGGGGGAAAGCTGATGGCACCTGATCTGCTCGTCGCGACCGGCCGCGTTATTTTCGGTCTGTTCTTTGTCATTGCCGGGGTCCGCAACTTTCTCAGCCTGCCGACCCGCGCGCCGGACACGACCAATTACGGCTTCGTGCTGCCCGCGCCCATCGTTACGCTCGGCTTTGCCATACAGGTGATTGCCGGGCTCTGCCTTGTCGTCGCCATGCAGACCGTATTGGCCGCCGGCGCGCTGATGGCCTTTCTGGTCGTCGCCACCGCCCTGTTCCACAATCCGCTGATGTTCCCCAAGGATGCGCGCGGGCTCCACATTTACCTGCTGACAGTCAATTGCGCGCTGCTGGGCGGACTGCTGATGGTGGTGGGCTCGGTGAACTGAGGGCTGCGTATGCGGGCGACGAACCCGCCCTGCCAGGCGGCATTATCGCCTTCGCGGATCAGTGTCGCCGTCCTTGCGCTGCCACAAGGACGGCATCCCTCTGCCGGCTAAAGTGCACGGACCCCAAATCCGAGTACAAAATGTCCACGCCCTCCCCCCGCAAACCCGTACCGCGCGGCCTTTCCCATAACGGCCCCATTATTCTGGCCTATGGCTTTCGTCCCTTCTTTCTGGCGGCGGGCATCTGGGCCGTTCTGGCCATGGGTTTCTGGATCGGCGCCCTGATGGCAAGCCTGCCGATTGGCGGCGCCTATGGCGGCCCGGCCTGGCATGCCCATGAAATGCTGTTCGGCTATACCAGCGCGGCGCTGGCGGGGTTTCTGCTCACCGCCATTCCCAACTGGACCGGGCGGCTGCCCGTGTCCGGTGCTCCTCTGGCCCTGCTCTTCGTGGTCTGGCTGGCCGGGCGGCTGGTGCTGATCGCGCCCGATAGTATCGGCCTGCCGCTCGCCATTGCCGTGGACAGCGCCTTCCTGCCATTGCTGCTGGCGATCTGCATGCGGGAAATCATCGCGGGCAGGAAGTGGCGCGATCTCAAAGTGCTGGCCGGCATTGCCGCCCTCGGCCTCGCCAATATCGGCTTTCACGCCCTGATCATTGTGGGGGACGACCCGGCAATGGCCAGCCGGCTCGCCGTGTCGGCCTATATCATGCTGATCGGCATTATCGGCGGGCGTATCGTGCCCAGCTTCACCCGCAACTGGCTGGCGCGGCGCGAGCTAACAGCCCTGCCCACGCCATACAACCATTTCGACACACTGACCCAGCTCGTCGGGCTCGCCGGACTGGCCTTCTGGGTGACACTACCCGACCATGCCGCGACCACGCCAGTGGCAGCACTGGCGGGACTTTTGCATGTCGCCCGCCTCTCCCGGTGGCGCGGCTGGAAGACGGGTGCCGAACCGCTCGTCCTCGTGCTGCATCTGGCTTATTTCTTCGTGCCGCTGGGCTTTTTCGCCGTATCACTTGTGCCCCAGGGCCTGCTCGATCCGGCCTCTGCCCTCCATGTTTTCACCGTGGGCGGCATCGGCCTCATGACACTGGCGGTGATGAGCCGGGCCACGCGCGGCCATACCGGCCTGCCCCTCACCGCCCCCTGGCCCACAAGCCTTAGCTATGGCTGTCTTTTCCTTGCCGCCCTGCTCCGTCCCGCCGCCATGCTGGTCCCCGATCACTATGGAACACTCATCGCTCTTGGCGGCCTGTTCTGGATGCTGGCCTTTGGCCTCTATCTCTGCGAATACGCACCTATCCTGCTGACCCGGCGTAAGCCAAGGCCAGAATAGCCGAAGGGCTTAGCGGCTCGCCCATTCCAGCAAGCTTGCCAGCCCCACAAACGGCATGCCTGCATGTTCGCTGAGGCCCGAGGCGCAGGTGGAAACCGTCGACACGCCCAGTTCGCAGTCGTCCGGCATGTCCTTGCCCACCCGCCGCGTCGCGTGCGCATTGAGTTCGGGCACGAACAGGCCCTTGTCGCCGGCATAGCCGCAGCAGGTGATCGAGGAAAGGACCGCAATCCGGTCCGCGCAGGCTTTGGCAACCGCTTCGGTCATGGGTTGCTCGGCCAGTCGCTGCGCAGAGCAATTGTGATGCACCGCCACGACAGGCAGTTTCTGCGTGATGGTGAGTTTGGGCAGGATATGGGCCAACAGGAACTGCGCCGAATCCGCCACGACCGCATCGCCCGGAAATTCCTTCAAATGCTTGGCGCAGGTCGAGGCATCGGTCACGACAGGCAATCGTCCCGCATCGCTGAGCCGGGAGAGCTCGGTTTTGAGCGCGCCGCCTACATCTGCCGCCTGTTCGGGAAAGCCTTTTGACTGGAAAGGCTGGCCGCAGCATTGGCCGTTGAGTTTGTCGGGGATGATGACGTCATAACCGGCCCGCTCCAGCAGCGCCACCATGGCGTCAGGCGTCGAGAGCAGGCCATGCTCTGTCTTCGGCGCGCCGAACATGCGGCTCGGACAAGCCGGGAAATAGACAACGCTCGGCCGGCCAGTCTGGGTTATGGGGACGGGGAAACCGCTTTTGCGCGGGTCCTGTCTCGTGTCGCGCGCTTTTGGTGTGCCTGGCCCATGATGCAATGCGCGTGAAACGCGTGGGACGCGCTTGCCACTCAGTCGCCGCGCCGTTTCGGTGATGGCCTCCACTGCCGGGGCAGGGATGACCACACGCGCCGCATCGGCCATGGCCACGCCACCGCGCATCATTGTCTCGATTGCCCCGCGATGGTCCGCTGCAAAGCGCGCCACCGAATGTGCCGTGCCGCCCCTTCGCCGGGCGCGTTCGCCGACAATCATCGTGCCGGTTTCGATACCCACCGGGCAGCGCAGCGAGCAGAGATTGCAGGCCGCGCAGGTGTCCATGCCGGCATATTGGAAATCGGCCTCGAAGCGGGCCAGCCGCGCCGGGTCCTCGCCTGTCGCCCGCATGCGGGCGCGTTCCCGCGTCACCGCGATGCGCTGGCGCGGCGTCAAGGTCATGTGATGGCTGGGACAGGCCGGCTCGCAGAAACCGCATTCGATGCAGAGATCGACCAGCTCGTCGGCCAGCGGCATGACCTTGAGGTTTTTGACATGGATCTTGTCGTCTGCGTTCAGCAGCACACCGGGATTGAGCAGGCCTTCGGGATCAAAGATCGCCTTGATCCGGTGCATGATTTTGTAGGCCGCCGCGCCCCATTCGGCTTCGACAAAGGGAGCGATGGCGCGGCCTGTGCCATGCTCGGCCTTGAGCGAGCCGCCATAACGCACCGAGACCAGATCGGACAGCGCTTTGGAAAAACGGTCGAACTTGTCCGCCATGCCGGGCAGGGAAAAGTCGTCGCTCATCTGGAAATGCAGGTTCCCCGCCAGCGCGTGGCCGAAAATGATGGCGTCCTCATAGCCATAATCATCGAGCAGTTTGCGCATGTCGACCACGAAAGCGGCGAGTTGCTCGATGGGTGCCGCCACGTCCTCCGTCAGCATGGCGGTGCCCTTGGGCCTTGCCGCCCCGCCCGAAGCGAAAAAGCCTTTGCGAATGTCCCAGAGCGCGTGGCTGCGATGCTCGTCGGTCGAAAAGTCGATATGGGTCGCGCCATGCCGGGCGAGCAGTTCCACGGCCTTGGTGACCTCGATCTCCAGCGTCGCCGCATCGGGCGCGGTCACGTCGATCAGCACGGCGGGGGAGTTTTCGGTGAGCCAGGGCAGGAGCGGCGCCATGGGCGGAAGGTGTTCGACCGTGGCCAGTGCCCGGCGCTCGATATATTCGGCCGCCGTCACCCCGGTCGTCACCTGCACCCCGCCATTGGCCATTTCGATAATGGCGCGCCCGGCCGATTGCGGATCGGGGAAGGGCACGAGAGCGGTGGATTTGAACGGGTGTTCGGGCACGGTATTGTAAGTCACCTCGGAGACAAAGCCGAGCGTGCCTTCCGAGCCCACCATCAGGTGGATCAGGATATCGAGGGGGTCGTGATAATCGACCAGCGCGTTGAGCGAATAGCCAACCGTATTCTTGATCCGGTATTTCTTGCGGATCAGCGCCACGAGGTTCGCGTCCGCCATCACATCGTGATGCAGCTGGTGCAGCGCCTCCAGCATGCCGGCATGGCTGACGCGGAAGGCGTCGCGGCTCGCCGCATCCCCCGAATCCAGCATGGTCCCGTCGGTCAGCACGATCCTGAGCCGGGCCATGGTGTGATAGGTGTTCTGCGCGACCCCGCAGCACATGCCGCTCGAATTATTGTTGACCACGCCGCCAATCTTGCAGGTGGCCTGGCTGGCCGGGTCCGGACCGATCTTCCTGTCGAAAGGTTTTAGCGCCTTGTTGGCCTCCACCACGATAATGGCGGGGCCTAGTGTGATCTGCTCGGCGCCGGGATGAATGGAAAGATTGCGCCAGCCATCGCCCAGAACGGCCAGTACCCCGTCGGTCACCGCCTGTCCGGACAGCGAGGTGCCGGCGGCCCGGAACGTCACCGGCAGCCCTTCCGCCCGCGCCGCCTTGAACACGACGCGCACCTCATCCTCGGAATTGACGAAGACCACCACGGCCGGGATCAGCCGGTAGGAACTGGCATCCCCGCTCCAGGCATAGGTCATCAGTGGGTCGGTGAAGATACGGCCCTTGATCTGTCCCTTTAGCCGCGCGGCAACTTTTTCGCCGGCGGCGAGACGGGCGGGTTCGGGTGCCTTGGGCTGGACGGATGTTGGGGCTGTGTGCTGCATGCATATTCACTAACATGTTAGTGCTGCGCTGCGAAGACAATCTCTTCCGCCAGGCGGAAACCCGGCTATTTTCCTAGGCTTGTGTGCCTGGCGGCGGCAGGCGTTGCTGGGCAATGGTTCTGATGCGCGAGATCAGGTCTTCGATACGGTCTTCGCCGCGCCGCTCGCGCAGCACGTGAATGCCCACGAGGCTGGTGCGTGGTCGCTTGCGCTGGTTCACCTGCACCAGGCCGCGCTGGGCGAAATTTTCGGCCATGACATGGCTATGGGCCAATACGCCTTGCGTAGCGAGGGTATAGTCCACGCAGGCCGCCAGTGAATTGGAGCTGAAGGCGAATGTGCCGCGTCCGAACAGATGGTCCATACGCTCCCGCCGCCGCGTAGGGTCGAAAAAGCGAGCATAGCGCGTGTCGGGCGGCGAGGTCGTAACCAATGGATAGGCGTCGATTTCGTCCTGGCTGCGTGCGCCCCCGGTCAGCGGATGGCCTTGCCGCACGAAATAGGCGTTGAACACCTGGGTAATGGGTATGAAATCGGTGCCTACCGCCGAGTTCAGCGCCTCCATTTCATGCGCGATGAACAGGGAAATATCGCTGGAGAGCAATTGATCGAGCAGGCGCAGCTGGTCACCCAGGCTCACCTGTACAGGTGATCGGGGGAAGTCCTCCTGATAACTGACCACCATGTCGCGCAGGAAAAGTGTCCACCACGAATAGCCCGAGCCGATGGAAATGCCGCGTTCGCTGCTGCGCTGCTGGTCGGCAATCGTGGTGAGCGTATTGTCGTACAGTCGGCGCATGAGCCGGGCATTTTCGTAGAGCGTTTCGCCATATTGGGTCAGACGAACCCCGCGCGAGGACCGCTCGAATAGGGGCGCGCCGACATTTTCCTCCAGCTTGCGCATATTAAAAGTCAGCGTCGGCTGGGTGATCAGCAGGGCAGTGGCGGCCCCGCTCAGCGAGCCGGCATCGGCGACCGCCAGAAACTGTGTCAGCAGCTTATCCATATGTTCATCCTCCTCAACCTGCAGCCGTGCCTCCGCGATTGCATTGACGCTCTCGTCCCTTTCTCCGATCAAAGATCGGTGAAGCTGCGGCTCGACTTTTGGCCCCGGGGCCGGCCCGGAAGAGCGCGGTCGCTCTGCCTTAGTGGCCCGAAACGCCCGTTTCTCCGCCCGCTCATTCGCGACCGTGACCCAGCTTAGCGCCTTCCGCCGATCTGATATAGAAATAATCTATAATATGTCCGTGATTTCGTAGTTTTCTTGAAGGTCGATTTGCGTCACTGTAGTCCCATCACAACGGTTGAGGACCGAACACGCGGACAGTCCAGGCGCGTCGCCCGCAAGAGGCGGATTGCTGGTAGCTCATCTTCCATACAAGGCAGTTGCTCCCAAGGAATGTCCTGTGCTAGGTCGTAACCGTCTGGTTATTTGCGCCAAAGACGAACTGTTGTGGTTCTGGTTGGCGCTCAGCCTATCTGAATCCCTGCTTTTTCAGGCAAGGCTCAGAAGTAACCGGTTAGTGAGTTGGCGGCGGGGAGGCTGCTGACATATCAGCGGTCCCGTTTCGGGCCAGAGAATTTTTGGGAGGACTTTTATGACTCTACGTCTTGATCGCCGGCAGTTCCTGATGGGTTCGTCGGCACTGCTGGCGGCTGGCGCCGTTGGCACCGGCCCGGCATGGGCCCAGGGCGCCGACCTGCGCCTGATCTTCTGGGGCGGCCAGAACCGCGCCGACCGTACCTATGGCGTTGTCGATCTCTATCAGGCCGCTTCGGGCAACACGATCGAAGGCGAATTCCTCGCCTGGAACGATTACTGGCCCAAGCTTGCCACCCAGACCGCTGGCGGTAATGCGCCCGACATCATTCAGATGGACTACCGCTATATCGTTGAATACGCCAAGCGTAACGCCATCGCGCCAATCGACGATCTGGGCGAAAAGCTCAAGGCTGCCGGTTTTGACGACGACCAGCTCGAAGGTGGTAAGGTCGACGGCAAGCTCTATGGTGTCTCGCTCGGCGCCAACTCGGTTGCCATGATGGTCAATACGGCTGCCTTCGAGGAAGCCGGCGTTGAAGTGCCGACCAATGCCTGGACGCTGGACGACCTGATGGCCATTGGCGAAGCCTTCAAGGCGGCCAATATCCGTGGTGGCATGAAGGCGATTGCCGACGGTTCCTACAACGAGCCCATGCTCGACAACTGGCTGCGTCAGCGCGGCAAGGCGCTCTACACGGCCGATGGCAAGCTCGGTTTCGAAGAGGCCGATGCAGTGGAATGGTACCAGATGTGGGCCAAGCTGCGCGAAGCCGGCGTCTGCGTCTCCGCTGAAGATCAGGCTCTCGATACCGGTCCGCTGGAATCGACCATGATCGTCATGGGCAAGTCCGCCATGATCCCGTCCAATTCCAACCAGCTCGTGGCCTTCCAGGGTCTGGTGCCGGATCGTCTGGATATGGTCGGCTTCCCGCGTATCGCCCCCGGCGTTGGCGGCGGTCACTACCGCAAGCCCTCCATGTTCTTCTCGGTCGGCGGCTCCACCGCCAACAAGGAAGCGGCAGAGGACTTCCTCAACTTCTTCGTCTCCGATGCGGAAGCGGCCAAGATCCTGGGCGTCGAGCGTGGCATTCCCTGCCTGCCCGGCACACGTGACGTGGTTGCGCCGACCTTGGACGAAGCCAACCAGATCGCGCTTAATTTCGTGTCGAATCTGGGCGACCTGCTCGGCCCTCTGCCGCCCCCGCCGCCGGCCGCTGCCGGTGAAGTGGACTCCTCGCTGATCCGTACCCTGGGTCAGGAAGTCGGCTTCGGCGCCAAGTCGCCGGAACAGGCTGGTCAGGAACTGGTGAGCGGCGCGACCGCGATCCTCAGCCGGGCCTAATTTGCGATGACCGCGCGCTCCCTTGACTCCGGCGCTCCCGAAAGGGAGCGCGCGGCCAAATCACCCGGCTTTATTGCCCGCTTCATTGAGCGGGACGCAGCCGGCTATATGTTCCTTCTACCCTGGCTGATCGGCTTTTTTGGCCTGACGCTGGGGCCGATGGTGTCCTCGCTCTATCTGAGCTTCACCCATTTCGACCTGCTGACGCCGCCGCGCTGGGCCGGCATCGATAATTACGTGCGCATGTTCACCGCCGATCCGAAATTCGCCACCTCCATGCGGGTGACGATGTTCTTTGTGATCTTCTCGGTGCCGCTCAAGCTCGCCTTTGCCCTCGGTGTTGCCCTGCTGCTCAATCGCGGCATGAAGGGCCTGTCCTTCTATCGTGCCCTGTTCTACCTACCGAGCCTGCTCGGCGCTTCGGTCGCCATCGCCATTCTCTGGCGCCAGATTTTTGCCGCCGATGGCCTGGTCAACAAGTTCCTGGCGCTGTTCGGCATTATCGGGCCGAGCTGGATTTCCAATCCGAACTATTCGCTCTGGACGCTGATCGTGCTCTCGATCTGGCAGTTCGGCTCGCCGATGATCATCTTCCTCGCCGGCCTGCGCCAGATTCCGCAGGACATGTATGAAGCGGCCAGCCTTGATGGCGCCAGCAAGTGGCGCCAGTTCTGGAAGATCACCCTGCCGCTTCTGACCCCGGTCGTCTTCTTCAACGCCATCATCCAGACCATCGAAGCGTTCAAGAGCTTTACTCCTGCCTTCATCATTTCCGGCGGCACGGGTAATCCGATCAATTCGACCCTGTTCTACACCCTCTATCTCTATCAGGAGGCTTTCGGCTTCTTCCGCATGGGTTATGCCTCGGCGCTCGCCTGGGTGCTGCTTGCGCTGGTTGCCATCTTCACCGCCTTCTCCTTCCTCACCTCCAGATACTGGGTGCATTACGATGACTGACGCGCCCATGAAACTGACCGTCGTGACGGGCGAAACCCCGATCTGGCGCAAGCGCCTCACGTCGGTCCTGAGCCACGCCGCCCTTATCGCCGCCTCCATCCTGATGCTCTATCCGCTGCTCTGGCTGCTCTCGGCATCAGTGCGCCCGGAAAGCGAGATCTTCACCTCGGCCAGCATCTGGCCGTCCGAATGGAGTCTGGACGCCTATATCCGCGGCTGGAACGGCTTGCGTGTGAGCTTTTCGGTGTTCTTCACCAACAGCTTCATCATCGCCTTCCTCGCCGTCATCGGCAATGTCGTGGCCTGTTCGCTGGCCGCCTACGCCTTTGCCCGGCTGGAATTCCGTGGCCGGAAAATCTGGTTCGCGCTGATGCTGATGACGCTGATGCTGCCCTATCAGGTGACGCTCATTCCCCAATATGTGCTGTTCCGCGGCATGGGCTGGGTGGATACGATCCTGCCGCTGGTCGTACCGAAATTCCTCGCCGCCGATGCCTTCTTCATCTTCCTCATGGTGCAGTTCTTCCGCGGCATTCCGCGCGAGCTGGACGAGGCGGCGATGATGGATGGCGCCGGTCCCTGGCGCATCTACTGGAAGATCATCCTGCCCCTGTCCATGCCTGTTCTGGCCACGGCAGCCGTCTTCACCTTCATCTGGACCTGGGACGATTTCTTCGGTCCGCTGATCTATCTCAACCGCATGAGCGACTACACGGTGATGCTGGGCCTGCGCACCTTCACCGATAGTACCGGCACATCCGACTATGGCGGGCTCTTCGCCATGAGCGTGCTGAGCCTTGTGCCCATCTTCCTGTTCTTCCTCTTCTTCCAGCGCATGCTCATCGAGGGCATCGCGACGACGGGGATGAAACGGTAGTTCACCTGCCGGTCATGGAGCTTTTCCATGACCGGACCCGACCCAAGATTCAGGACCTGAGCCTTCCATGACCATCAAATTTGCCGCCATCGGCATCAACCATGCCCATATTTACGGTCAGGTGGACTGCCTGAAGCGGGCCGGCGCTGAATTTGTCGCCTTCCATGCCGTCGAAGACGATCTCGCCAAGACGTTTGGCGACAAATATCCCGAGGCCAAGCGCGTTGCTGATCCGCGCGCCATTCTCGAAGACAAGTCCATTTCGGTGATCACCACCGCCGCCATTCCCGGCGACCGCGCCGACATTTGCATCGCCGCCATGAAGCATGGCAAGGACGTCCTGACCGACAAGCCCGGCATGACCACCTTCGCCCAGCTCGACGAAATCAAGCGGGTGCAGAAGGAAACCGGCCGCATTTTCTCCGTACTCTATTCGGAGCATTTCGAGGTTCGCGCCGCCGTCGAGGCGGGCAATCTGGTTGCGTCGGGCGCCATCGGCGAAGTGATCAATACGGTGGGCCTCGGCCCTCACTCGCTGCGCCTCAACAACCGCCCCGACTGGTTCTTCACCCGCAATCGCTATGGCGGCATCCTGTGTGATATTGCCAGCCACCAGTTCGAGCAGTTCCTGTTCTTCTCCAATGCCATGGATGGCGAGGTTGTTTCCTCCTCGGTCTATAACCGCAACCACCCGCACCGTCCGGGCCTGCAGGATGTGGGCGACGCCCATATGCGCACCGCCCGCACCACCGGCTATATCCGCGTCGATTGGTTCACCCCCGAAGGCCTGCCCACCTGGGGCGATGGACGCCTCACCATTCTGGGCACCGAGGGCTATATCGAGCTCAGGAAATATGTCGACATTGCCGGCCGCCCCGGCGAGAATCATCTGTTCCTCGTCGATAAGAAGGGCACCCAGCATATCGACTGTTCCAATGTCGACATGCCCTTCGGCCGCCAGTTCCTCGATGACGTGCGCAACCGCACCGAGACCGCCATGCCGCAGGAACGCTGCTACAATGCCATGAAAATGGCGCTGACCGCCCAGGCCAATGCCGAAAAGGGCACGGAGTGGGCACAATGAGCCGTATTCTCAACGTCGCCGTCGTCGGCTGCGGCATCGGCCGCTCCCACATTGTCGAGGGCTATCTGCCCAATGCCGACAAGTTCAAGGTTGTGGCTCTGTGCGATCTCAGCCAGGAACGTCTCGACACCATCGGCAATGAATTCGGCATCGAGCGCCGTATCGTCAATTTCGACGATCTGCTCACCATGGACGATATCGACATCATCGATGTCTGCACCCCGCCCGGCGCGCATCTGCCCATGGTCATGGCAGCCCTCAAGGCGGGCAAGCATGTTGTCTGCGAAAAGCCGCTTGTCGGTTCGCTCCGCGATGTCGATCTGGTCATGGCAGAGGAAAAACGCTCGACCGGCAAACTGATGCCCGTCTTCCAGTATCGTTTCGGCGACGGCATCGAACAGGCCAAGACCATTATCGATGCCGGAATTGCCGGTAAGCCCTATTGCGGCACGGTGGAAACCTTCTGGCGCCGCGAAGCGCCCTATTATGCCGTGCCCTGGCGCGGCAAATGGAAGACCGAACTGGGCGGCGTGCTCATGGGCCATGCCATCCATCCGCACGACATTTTCACCTACCTCATGGGCGACATTGCCCGCATGTTCGGTCGGGTGACAACGCGGGTGAACCCCATCGAGGTGGAAGACACCATTTCCGCCTCGCTCGAAATGAAAAGCGGCGCGCTGGCCAGCTTCACCGCCACGCTCGGCTCGGTGGACGAGATCACCCGCATCCGCCTGCAATTCGAGAATGTGACCTTCGAAAGCGACCACGCGCCCTATAATCCGGGCGAAAAGCTCTGGAAAATCCTGCCGCGCAATGACGAGGTCAAGGCGCGGATCGATGCGGTGCTCGCCAATTGGAGCCATGTTCCCTCGCGCTTCCAGACGCAGATGGCGCGCTTCCATGATGCCATTTTCGACAAGCGCCCCCTGCCGGTCACCAGCGCCGACAGCCGCCGCGCGCTCGAACTGGTCACCGCATTCTATCATTCGTCTTCCACGCATCAGGAAGTCGTCCTGCCGCTCGGCCCCGATCACCCGCTCTATGAGAGCTGGGTGCCCGCCGAGTTCAGGTAAGCCTTTTGGGAGGAGCTAAAATGGCCACCAGCATCCAGCTTCGGCAGATCAAGAAAGCCTATGGCGACGTCGAGGTGATCCACGGCGTCGACCTCACCATCGAACCGGGCGAATTCACCGTCTTTGTCGGCCCCTCGGGCTGCGGCAAGTCCACGCTTCTGCGCATGATCGCCGGGCTGGAGCCGATCACCGGCGGCGACCTCCTGATCGATGGCGCCCGCATGAACGAGACGCCTGCTGCCAAGCGTGGCATAGCCATGGTGTTCCAGTCCTATGCGCTTTATCCGCATATGAGCGTCTATCAGAACCTGGCCTTCGGCCTCGAAACCGCCCGCATGCCCAAGGCCGAGATTGCTGCCCGCGTGCAGAAGGCAGCCGAAATCCTCAAGATCGAACCGCTTCTGAAGCGCAAGCCCAAGCAGCTGTCCGGCGGCCAGCGCCAGCGCGTCGCCATCGGCCGCGCCATCGTGCGCGAACCCAAGATTTTCCTCTTCGACGAGCCGCTCTCCAATCTCGACGCCGAATTGCGCGTCGCCATGCGTGTCGAGATCGCCAAACTGCACAACGATCTGGGAAACACCATGATCTATGTGACCCATGATCAGGTCGAGGCCATGACCATGGCCGACAAGATCGTGGTGCTGCGTTCGGGCATTATCGAACAGGCCGGCGCCCCTCTCGATCTCTACAATAATCCGCGCAATCTCTTCGTCGCCGGCTTTATCGGCTCGCCCAAGATGAACTTCCTGACCACCAGCGTCGAAGCCAATGCCCTCAAGGCCGCCGGCACGACCCTGTCGCTCGGCCGTGACGTGTCAGGCGCCACCATGCTCGGCATCCGGCCTGAACACATCACCATTGCCGAAGGCTCGGGCGTCAAATTCGCCGATGTTACTGTCGATCTCGTCGAGAATCTGGGCGGACAGACCGTGGTCTATGCCACGACCAGCGATGGCCAGCCCATCACCATCGTGCTCGAAGGCCAGCGCAGTGTCGAACTGGGTTCGTCGGTCTCGGCCTATGTCGATCCGGCCAAGGCCCATGTCTTCAATGCCGAGGGCGACGCGATCCGCTGATCGCCCGCATATCCCGATTAGGCGACGGCCCGGTCCAGCTCTGGACCGGGCCGTCTGTCTTTGGCTGCCATCTTGATGAAGTCAACTAATATGATAACGTTTCAATATCTCCCACCCAGCTGCCGGGTTCGGGAGCGGAAACGAGTCGCGCCATACAAGGCGCCGCCGCCGTCTGGAGGAAATTATGGCCGCCTCAAACCATCCCAATCCCTACCGCACCGCCGACGAACCCATCGCTGAAGGCCCCTTCGAAGCCAATTGGGACTCGCTCAAGGCGCAATATCAGGCGCCCGACTGGTATCGCGACGCCAAATTTGGCCTTTGGGCCCATTGGGGGCCGCAATGCCAGCCCGAAGCGGGCGACTGGTACGCCCGGCATATGTATGCCCAGGGCCAGAAGCAATATGGCCAGCATGTCGAAAAATACGGCCATCCTGCCGATTTCGGTTTCATCGACGTCATCGGTGAATGGAAGGCGGAGAACTGGAATCCTGACGATCTGCTCGATCTCTATCAGCGCGCCGGGGCGAAATATTTTGTCGCCATGGCCAACCACCATGACAATTTCGACAATTACGCCTCCAAATGGCACGACTGGAACGCCACTCGTGTCGGCCCGAAAAAGGACATTGTCGGCATCTGGGCCGAAAAGGCCCGGGCCCGTGGCCTCAAATTCGGCGTCACCAACCATTCCGCCCATGTCTGGCACTGGTTCCAGACCGCCTATGGCTACGATCCCGAAGGTCCCCGCGCCGGGGAACGTTACGACGCCTGGCGGCTGACCCGCCATGACGGCGCCGGCAAATATTGGGATGGACTCGATCCGCAGGAGCTTTATGGCGGGGCCACTATGCCCATGCCGGACGGATTTGCCGATGCCGCCGAGGCCTGGGCCTGGCACGAGGCCAATGACCGGGTGTGGAACGAAGCCCCACCACTGACCAATCCGATCTTTGTGCGCAACTGGTTCCGGCGCTGCAAGGATCTGGTCGATACTTACAGGCCCGACCTGCTCTATTTCGACAATTTCGACCTGCCTTTGGGCCAAGCCGGGCTCGACATGGCAGCGCATTTCTACAATGCCTCCATGCAATGGCATGGCGGCAAGCTCGAAGCCGTCCTCAATACGAAGGAATTGCCGCCCGAACGCTTCGGCGCCTTGGTGGAAGATGTGGAGCGCGGCTATCGCTCGGACATCGTGCCCCATGTCTGGCAGACCGATACCTGCATCGGCGAATGGCACTATAAGCGCGAGATTTTCGAGAGAAAGGCCTATATGAGCGCCGCCGCAGTCATCCACCGGCTCTGCGATGTGGTGTCCAAGAACGGCAATCTGCTGCTCTCCATTCCCCTAAAGGGCGATGGCACGCTCGATAGCGAAGAACGTCAGATTCTCGAAGATGTGGCCGGCTGGAACGCCCGTTTCGGCGATGCCATCTTTGCCAGCCGCCCCTGGCGCGTCGCGGGCGAGGGGCCTACACAGGTCGTGTCCGGCCAGTTTGGCGAAGAGGCAGCAAAGCCCTTCACCGATGAGGATATCCGCTTCACCACGAGGTCGAGCGATCTCCATGCCATCACCCTTGGCCCTGTCGCTGGAAAGTTGACCATCGGCTCGCTCGCCGAAGGCACCAATCTCGGGCAGGGGCGCGTGGACCGTGTGGAAGTGGTCGGCCACACCGCTCCACTCGAATTTTCGCGTGACGACAAGGGCCTCCATGTCCAGGTTCCGGACGGCGCCAGCCACGATTTCGGGGTCGCTTTGCGACTGGTCGGCGCGGGCCTGACGGACTGATATGTCAGCCAAGTTGACTTAGGTTTTTTTGCACAAAATGCAGAAAGATTTCTCCAGGCCGGTCCCAAAAGGACCGGCTTTCCCGTTTCCGGACCAGAAAAATCTTTGGAATTACAATTAGATAGACGTTATGCATGATCTTTATTGGCAAAATACCATTTTTTCTCCAGAACCCTTGCCATCCGCATTTTAGATGATAACGTTGCTATATTCTTGACGACGAGACGCCAAAGCGTCCGGTCAAGTGGGAGGAGAAAAGCCATGATCAAGACGACTGGCGCCATCGGGCGCCGTACCCTTCTTTCTGGCGTCGCGCTGGCGGCGTTGATGAGCTTTGGCGCGCCTGCGCTCGGCCAGGATCTCAGCGGCGAACTGGTGATCCTGCAGTGGCAGGGCGGCACCGACGCTGCCATGTGGCAGGAAGTCGAAGCCAAGTTCATGGAGCTCAATCCGGGCGTCACCGTCCGCGAGTTCCAGCCTTCCGGCGGTCAGGGCGATGCCCGTGGCGGCATCCGTACCGCTCTGCTCGGCGGCGAAGTCGTCGACATCATCATCAATACCTGGCCGGCTTTCCGCGTCGAACTGGCCAATGCCGGCATTCTGCGCCCCATCGAGGAAGAATGGGCCAGCTTCGGCTGGGACGACAAGCTCAGCCAGTCCTGGAAGGACATTGGCGCCATCGATGGCGTGCCCTATGGCGTGACCTATACCTATGGCGACCGTTCGGCCATCTGGTACAAGACCGAACAGCTCGAAAAGGCCGGTGTCACCCCGCCCGCCACCTGGGAAGAATTCCTGGCCAGCTTCGACAAGCTCAAGGCCGCCGGTTATTCCTATCCGGTCGTGATGCCCGCCAAATACTGGGCTCATGGCGAATGGTTCGAAACCCTGCTGCTGCGTACGGCTGGCGTCGAAGCCTCCCAGAAGCTGGCACGCCACGAAATCGCCTGGACCGATCCGCAGGTGAAGTCGGCTCTGGTCAAGTTCAAGGAAATGCTCGACGCCGGCTGCTGTGCCGACGCGGCGACCATGCTGGCCACCGACGATCCCTATCCGCCGCTCTACAGCGCAGACGAAGCCAATTATCTGCTGTTCGGCATGTGGACCAACTCGGCCCTCAAGAACGACTACGATCTTGAGGAAGGCGTGGACTATTCCATCTTCCAGTTCCCCGCTCTTGGCATGGGCTTCGACGACACGTCCAGCGTCGATACCAAGGAACTCAACGTCACCACCAATGGCAACAATCCGGAAGCCGCCAACGCCTTCCTCGACTTCATCATCTCGGCCGACGCGGCCAATATCATGGGCAAATACGGCTATGCCTCGCCCAGCACCGCGTTTGACTCGTCCCTGCTCGGCCCGGTCCAGCAGACGGCGGTTGCCGCTGTTGCCACCTCCAATGTCCAGTTCGTGCTTGGCGATCTGCTGCCGGGTGATCTGGTCGACGAATACCGTGTGCAGCTCCAGCGGTTCCTCCAGGATCCGAGCGACGCCATGATCGATGACGTGCTTGCCGTCATCGAAGCCAAGGCAGCCACGGCCTACTGATGAGCAGCTCTGTCGCAAAACCGGCGACAGGTGCAGCCCCCAACGGGTCCTCCCCGATGGCTGGTGGCCGGCGCAAGCCGGCCGCCGGCCAGGGCAGGCGGCTCGGCGAGGTGCCCGCTGCCTGGTTGCTGATCGCCCCGGTCATCATTCTGTTCGGCATCGCGGTCGTCTATCCGCTTATCGATACGATCCGGCTGTCCTTCTTCGACATCAAGGGACTGGCGCCACCGAAATATGTCGGGCTCGGCAACTACTTTACCCTGTTCGCGGATCCCACATTCCGCAACACGCTTGTCACCACCCTGATCTTCACGCTGGGAACCACCACCATATCGGTGTCGCTCGGCTGGCTTCTGGCCATGCTGTGTTCCTTCGCGCCCAATCACACCCTGCCATTCCGCGGCATGTTCTTCGTCACCTTCGGCATTTCCGAAGCCGTGTCGGGCTATATGTGGCTCAATATCCTGCGCCCCGATAAGGCGGGCCTGGTCAATACCGTCATCGGTATCTTCATCCCAGGCTTCCAGCATTCCTGGCTGGGCGATCCGACCACGGCCCTGTGGACGCTGATTTTCGTCGCCTCCTGGAGCGGGGTCGGCCTGCCGCTGATGCTGTGCTTTGCCGCGGTGCAGTCCATCCCCAAGACCGTGCTCGAAGCCGCCTATATGGATGGCGCCAAGCCCACCTCGATCATGCGCCATATCATGATGCCGCTGTCGCTGCCGGGCGTGCGCTTCGCCATCTTCATCAATCTGCTCGGTGCACTGCGCGCCTTCGACATCATCTATGTCATGACGGGCGGCGGTCCCATTCGCGCCACCGAAACGGTGGGCTATTTCATGTACCGGGAGTCCATGACGCAGTTCAAACTCGGCTATGGCGCCGCCGCCACCGTGGTGTTGCTCGTGGCCGTGCTCGTCGTCTCGATCCCCGCCATCATCCAGCGAACGGCAGGTGCGAAATGATCGGCCGCATTCCCTATTGGACCGTCTTCGTCGTCGGCTTTCTGGCCATCTGCTGGGTCATTCCGGTGCTGGGCATTGTCGTCACCTCGTTGCGCCCACCCTCGGAAGTGGCCCTGGGCTGGTGGCGGATGGATAATTTCTCCATCACCTTTAGCGCCTGGCAGCGCGTCTGGACCGAATATCCGCTGGCCCAGTCTTTCTTCTACACCGCCATGCTGGCGGGGCTGGCGACGCTGGGCACCATGCTGCTGGCGCCTGTTGCCGCCTATGCCTTCCACTTCCTCAACTTCCCCTATCGGCGTCTCCTGCTGATCATCATCATCAATGCCTTCGTCCTGCCCCAGCAGGTCGTGGTCATTCCCCTCTTCACCCTCTGGCGCGATCTGAAGCTGATCGACAATCCGCTGGCCGTGCTCATCCCCTATGTGGGTCTGAGCTTTGCCTGGTCGATCTTTCTCGTGAAGAACTTCCTCGAGGATTTTCCCAAGGAGCTGATCGAAGCCGCCAAGATCGATGGCTGCGGGCCAATCAAGACCTTGATCCATGTGGTCCTGCCCAATGCCACGAGCCCGATTTTTGCGGTCGGCGTGCTGCAGTTCCTCTGGACCTGGAATGCGCTGCTCCTGCCCATGCTTTACCTGCGCACCATCGTGCCGCTGCCGGTGCTGCTGACCAAAGTGTCGGGCACTTATGAACTCAACTGGGACCTGCGCTCGGTGGCGGCCATCGTCACCACCATCGTGCCCCTCATCGTCTTCGTGATCTTCCAGCGCCAGTTTGCGGCCGGTTCGCAGACCCGCACGGGAGCCAAGGAATAGTCATGCCTGTTACCAATAAGCCGATCCGCTATCGCCAGATCCATCTCGATTTCCACACATCCGAGCACATCCCCGGCATCGGCTCGGCTTTCGATCCCGATGATTTCGTCGGCACGCTCAAGGCGGCCAATGTCGACAGCATCACCATTTTCGCCAAATGCCATCACGGCTGGTCCTATTACCCCACCAAGGTCGGCGCCCCCCATCCCCAGATGGCGCGGCCCGATCTCATGGGCGACATGATCAAGGCCCTGTCCGCGGCCGATATCGAGGCGCCCATCTATATTTCGGTGCAATGGGACGAGCGCAATGCGCGCCTCCATCCGGAATGGCGCGTGCGCTCGGCCGGGCAGAACCGGCTCGATCCGCCCCAGCTCAAGGCGGCCTGGCACACGCTCTGCCTCAACAACAAGGACTATCGCGACGAACTGCTCGAGCACACGCGCGAAGTCGTCCGCAATTACGATACGCCCGGTATTTTCTTCGACATCATTCTGACCACCGACTGCGTCTGCCAGAACTGTATCGACTCCATGAAGGCCCATGGCCTCGATCCGGAAAAGGCAGAGGATCGCCTCAAGAACGACGAATGGGTCAACGAGGTCTTCCGCTCGGAAATGACGGCGGCGCTCAATGCCGAATTTCCCGGCCTGCGCATCTTCTACAATTGCGGCCATATCCATAAGCAGGGCCGCAAGCGTTTCTCGTCGTATAGTCATCTCGAACTGGAAAGCCTACCCACCGGCGGCTGGGGCTATGACCATTTCCCCTCCTCGGCCCGCTATGCCGCGACGCTGGGTCTCGATTTTCTCGCCCATACCGGCAAGTTCCACACTTCATGGGGTGAGTTCGGCGGTTTCAAACATCCCGATGCCCTCGAATATGAAGCCGCCCAGATGGTGGCCCTGGGTTCCAAATGCCTCGTGGGTGATCAGCTCCATCCCAATGGCGTCATCAATCCGGACACCTACGCCTCGATTGGCCCCGCCTATGCGCGTGTCGCCAAGCTCGAACCCTATCTCGAAGGCGCGCGGCAGGTTTCCCAGATCGCCATTCTGTCGTCCGAATTCTTCAACGCCCAGGGCAGCCGCAACATGGCGTCCGACGACGGCGCGGCGCAGATGCTGCTGGAACTGAAACTGCCCTTCGACGTCATCGATGGTTTTGCCGACATCTCGTCCTATCGGCTGCTCATCCTGCCCGACGAAATCCCCGTCGATGCCGAACTGGCCAACCGGCTCAATGCCTTTGTCGCCAATGGCGGCGCTCTCCTCCTGTCGGGTCGCTCCGGCCTGCGCGACGACGGCAGCTTTGCGCTCGATACTGGCGTGCGCGCCACCGGCACCGTGCCCTTCACGCCCTTTTATGTACGGGCAGAGCAGGGGCTCGATGCCGGGCTCGTCCAGACGCCGTTCGTTGTCTATGGCACGGCCCACAAGCTCGCCAATGACGGTGCCGAAACACTGGCCGAAGTGGTGCCGCCCTATTTCAACCGGGCCTATGACCACTTTTGCTCACACCAGCATGCCCCGGACAATCCGGAAGCCTCGGTTGAGGGCCCGGCGGCGGTCATCAAGGGCCGTATCGGCTATCTCGCCTTCCCGGTCTTCACCATCTATCACGATGTCGGCCAGCCGCTTTATCGCAACCTGGTTCGCGGGCTGATTGCCCGCCTCCTGCCCGATCAGGTCCTGACCACCGATCTGCCGACCTCCGGTCGCGCCAGTGTCACGCGCCAGGCCGATCAGAACCGCCACATCGTTCATCTGCTCTACGGCCCGCCGCAAATTCGCGGCAAGGCGGTGCGGCAGGATCTGGTCACGCGGGCCATGGAGATGATCGAGGACATTCCCGCCATCGGCCCGGTCACGGCCAGCATCCGCCTGCCCAGCCCGCCCAAGCGTGCTTTTGAGGCGGTTAGCGGCGTGGAACTGGAAATTTCGGACAAGGGTGACGGCTCCTATGCCGTAACGCTTGACCGCCTGCATATTCATGCGGCAGTCGTTTTCGAGCATGCCTAGCGCGCTCCCTCTGCCTCGACGGGATTTGGAACGCCGCCGGCCTGCACCGGTGGGGGAACGGCGCCGCGTGGTCATGGCCGCGCGGTCCCCGCGCCGCCGGGCCGTGGGACCCAATTCGAGACAGAGCAGCAGAGTGGCAGAAACCAGCAAGAAGCAAGCAACGATCGTAGATGTGGCGCGGGCCGCCGGTGTGGCCATCGGTACCGTGTCCCGCTATCTCAACGGCCTGCCCATCCGCAATTCCAACCGGCTGCCCATCGAGCATGCCATCAATGAATTGGGCTATCGCCGCAATATGGTGGCCGTCTCGATGAAGCGGCAAACCACCCATATTGTCGGCTTCATGGTGCCCGGCCTCAGCGAGTTCCATTCCGGCCTGCTCGACCAGCTGACCCGCCGCCTGCGGCCCGCCGGCCGCGCCGTCCTCAGCTATTGTCACGACGACGCACCATCCTCCATCGAGGACGGGCTCGAATTTTTCGCCTCCCACCGCGTCGATGCCGTGGTCATGGATGGCCTGGCCAATGTCGGCAGCGTCGTCGAGCGTTATGTCGAAAACGGCCTCTCCATTGTTCTCTACGACAATGACATTGCGGGCCTTTCTGCCGACCGGGTTTTCACCACCAATCGCAAATCCAGCGAGCGGCTGGTCAATCACCTTATTGATCTCGGCCATACCCATATTGCCACCATTACCGGCAATCTGGCCGACTCGGCGGCCCAGGAGCGCCTTGCCGGCTATGAGGATGCGCTGCGCGCCCATTCCATTCCCCTGCGTGCAGATTACCGCATGCGCGGCAACTGGTCCGAGGAAGGCGCCTATGCTGCCATTCGCGACCTGCTGAATTATGATGAGCCGCCCACTGCCGTCTTCAGCGCCAATTACAATATGACCATGGGCGTGCTGCGCTGGCTGCGCGAACACGATGTGTCCGTGCCCGCAGACCTCTCCCTTGTCAGTTTCGACGATGTGCCCGCCTGGTCCATCCATCCAGCCGGCATTACCGCAGTGGGCCAGTCCATCGACCGGCTGGCCGACGCCATCGCCTCCATCCTGCAGGAACGTCTCGAAGCCGGCCCGCTATCGGGCCGCCGGACGCTCCGCATCGACGCCAATATCATTCTCAGGGGCTCGGCCCGAAGTCCCAGGAAATAGCTCCGGAAGGAAACTCCCCATGGCCAATGTCGCTCTGGAACATGTCAGCAAGTCCTATGGTGTCGTCGAGGTTATCGAAGACCTCAACCTCACCATCGATGACGGCGCCTTTACCGTCTTCGTCGGGCCCTCCGGCTGCGGCAAGTCCACGCTCTTGCGCATGATTGCCGGTCTTGAGCCAATCACCAAGGGCGAGCTCAAGATCGACGGCCAGCGCATGAACGATGCCGATCCCATCGAGCGCGGCGTCGCTATGGTGTTCCAGAACTATGCGCTCTATCCGCATATGACGGTGGAGCAGAATGTCGGCTTCTCCCTGCGCATGGCCGGCGTGCCCAAGGCTGAGATTGCCGACCGCGTTGCCGCTGCCGCGCGCACTCTCCAGATCGAGCCGCTTTTGAAGCGCAAGCCCGGACAGCTTTCGGGCGGCCAGCGTCAGCGCGTCGCCATTGGTCGCGCCATTGTTCGCGATCCCGAAGTCTTCCTGTTCGACGAACCTCTCTCCAATCTCGACGCCGAATTGCGCGTCTCCATGCGCGTCGAAATCGCCAAGCTGCACAACAAGCTCGGCTCGACCATGATCTATGTGACCCACGACCAGACCGAGGCTATGACCCTGGCCGACAAGATCGTGGTCATGCGCGATGGCAAGATCGAACAGGCCGGCACGCCCGAAGAGCTTTACGACAATCCCGACAATCTGTTTGTCGCCGGCTTTATCGGCTCGCCGCGTATGAATTTCCTCAAGGCCGCACTGGGCGCCAATGGCGTTACCCTGGCTGCGGGCGGCGTCGTGCCCACTCTTGGCCTGCCATCCTCCGGCGAGGTGCTGCTGGGTGTCCGCCCTGAGCATTTCGTGCTCGACGGCGGCGATGCCCAGGTCGATGTCACTGTCGATGTGGTCGAAAATCTGGGTGGCACGCGCTACCTCTACGGCAATACCGCCTCCGGCGAGCCGGTCGTGGTCGAAGTGCGCGACCGGCCCGGTATCAGGTCCGGTGATGTCGTGCCGGTAGGCATTCTGGCCAACCGCAGCCTTGTCTTCCGCACCAGCGGCGAACGCCTGCGCCAGGGACTGTAACAATCGTGACCCAGATGCAATTGTGGTATCGGTCCCCAGCGACCGAATGGACTGCTGCGCTTCCGCTCGGCAATGGCCGTCTCGGCGCCATGGTCCATGGCGGCGTGGGCCGCGAGGAATTCCAGCTCAACGAGGCCACTCTTTGGTCCGGCGGTCCCTATCAGCCGACCAATCCCGAAGCCCTGCCCAATCTCGAAAGCGTCCGCGAGCTGATCTTCGCCGGTCGCCACGCCGAAGCGCAGGCGCTGGCCAATAAGCACCTGATGGCCCGGCCGCATTTGCAGATGAGCTACCAGCCTGCCGGTAACCTCTTCATCGAGTTTCCGCACGAGGCCATTCCTGGCTCCTATCGCCGCGCGCTCGATCTCGAAACCGCCATTGCCACGACCAGCTACCGCCTGCTCGGCACCGGCATCAGCGATGACGCGGCCAGTTTCAGCCGCGAGAGCTTCGTGTCGGCGGCCGACAATATCATGGTCGTGCGGCTCGGGACCGACCGTCCCGGCATGCTCGGTTTTGAAGTCTGGCTCGATAGTCCCCAGCCGGGCAACTGGCTCGATGGCGATGCGTCCGGGCTCGACTATCGCGGCACCAACACATCCATGCACGGCATAGAGGCGCGGCTGCGCTTCGGCATCGGTGTCGAACTGCGCCTTGAAGGCGGCAAGGTCGAGCGTCGTGGTCGCCGGCTCGTCGTCAGCGGTGCCAATGAAGCGACGCTCATTGTCGACATCGCCACATCCTTCCGCCGCTTCGACGATGTATCGGGCGACGCCGACGCGCTGCTGCAAACCCGCCGCGCCGCACTTGCCGGGCGTGACTATGCGAGCCTGCGCGCCGCCCATATCGCTGACCATCAGGCCCTCTTCGGTCGTATGAGCATCGATCTTGGCGCCCATCGCGCCGATTTGCCCACCGACGAGCGCATTGCCCGCTTTGCTGACGGCGGCGATCCGGGCCTTGCCGCCCTTTATGTCCAGTATGGCCGCTATCTCATGCTGGCCTCCAGCCGCCCCGGCACGCAGCCGGCCAATCTGCAGGGCATCTGGAACAAGGAAACACTGCCGCCCTGGGGCAGCAAATATACGTCCAATATCAATATCCAGATGAACTACTGGCTGCCCGACCCGGCCAATCTGGTCGACTGCGTTTCCCCGCTGATCGAAATGGTCGAAGACCTCGCCATATCAGGCGCGGAAATGGCCAAAGCCCATTATGGCGCGCGCGGCTGGGTCCTCCACCACAATACCGATCTTTGGCGCGCCACCGGTCCCATCGATGGTGCACAATGGGGCCTCTGGCCCACGGGCGGCGCCTGGTTCTGTGCCCAGCTCTGGGACCACGCCGTCTTTGCCGGCCGACCCGACGCGCTGGTTCAGCGCCTCTTGCCCCTCTTTGAAGGCGCGGCGCGCTTTGCGCTCGATATTCTCCAGCCCCTGCCGGGCAGTGATCATCTCGTCATTGTCCCGACGCTCTCGCCGGAAAATATTCATCCCAACGGCGCTTCGATCTGCGCCGGTCCCACCATGGACAACCAGATCCTGCGCGATCTGTTCGACGCCTATCTCGCCGCCAGCGCGCAATTGGGTCTGTCTGATCCCATGCAGGACGAGGTGCGCGCCGCCCGCGAAAAACTGCCGCCCCACCGCATCGGCAAGGCGGGCCAGTTGCAGGAATGGCTGGAAGACTGGGACATGGAAGTCCCCGAAATCCACCATCGCCACGTCTCCCATCTCTATGGCCTCTATCCCGCCCAGCAGATCGCCACCGATCTCACACCCGATCTCGCCGCCGCTGCCCGCCGCTCGCTCGAAATCCGCGGCGACGACGCTACCGGCTGGGGCATAGGCTGGCGCATTAATCTGTGGGCCCGCCTACGCGATGGCGACCATGCCCATGACGTGCTCGCCTTGTTGCTCGATCCGGCCCGGTCCTACCCCAATCTCTTCGACGCCCATCCCCCGTTCCAGATCGACGGCAATTTCGGCGGCGCCGCCGGCATTCTCGAAATGCTGGTCCAGTCCCGCGACGGCCTTATCGATCTCTTGCCGGCTTTGCCTTCGGTCTGGCCCAACGGCACGGTGAGCGGCTTGCGCGTCCGTGGCGGCATCACGCTCGATCTCGTCTGGCGCGATGGCAAGGCGCAGAAATTGCTGCTGGCATCGTCGCGCAAACAGCAACTCACTTTGCGCTGCGGTGGCGAACAGCGTCAGCTTGAGCTCAATGGCACCGATTCACTAGAGGTCGACCTTCAACGCTAACAGTCTGCTAGCATCTAGCGCCTGAATGCGAATGATCGGGCAAAGGCCGAAATTGAGAAAATTGCGTAAAGCTGGAGCTTCAGCTTGATCTGTTGCCTGAACGCAAATATTGCGTAAGGGGAACGGAGAAGCTCACATGCCCCCGAACCGCCGCGCCAATCAGGCCGACATTGCCGCCCAGCTCGGGGTGTCGGTCAGCACGGTTTCCCGGGCATTGGCCAATGAAATCGGCATCAGCGACGCGGTGCGCAGCGATGTGCAGCGCGTCGCGCGTCTGCTCGGCTACAAGAGCAAGCATGCCCCGGCGCCCGACAAAATGGACTGGCGCGCCCTGGCTCTTGTGCCGCTCGGCAGCGCCACCAGCGGGCTTTCCGGTTTCTATTTCGGCATTGTCGAGGGCATGCGCGCCGAGGCCGCCGAGATCGGCATGGTGCTCGATGTGCGCCTGGTCAACGAGCAGGCGGTCACGCTGGATCTGATCAACAAGCAATTGGCACAGGCCGATGCGCAGGGCGTCCTGCTGGCCGGCATCGATCCCTGGCCGGAGCTGCAGGCCTGGAGCGCCGCCGAGCAGGTGCCGGTCGTTCTGGTCAATGGCTCCGATCCGACCATGCAGTTCAGCTCGGTCGGTCCCGCCAATTTCTATGGCGCCTATACAGCGACCAAGCGGCTGATCGATGCCGGGCATCGCAAAATTCTGCATTATGGTCAAAGACATCGCGCCACTCTGGTACAGCGCCAGCGCGGCTTTCAGGCCGCCATCGACGACCATCCCGGCACGATCGGCCGCATCATCTACAATGCCGACATGCCCGTCGCCGCACTGATCGAAGAGCTGCGCGCCGGCCGCCACGACATCACCGCCATTTTCAGCTGGAACGACATTGCCGCCGTCGAACTGCTCGAACACATCTATGGCGAAACGCTGGGCGTTGCCGAGGGCTTTTCGATTATTGGCTTCGACGACCTGCCCATTGCCGGCATGGCGACGCCGCGCCTCAGCACCATGCGTGTCGACCGCGAAGCCATCGGTCGCGCCGCGGTTCGCCTGATGAAACAACAGCTTGCCGGCGATCTGACCGTGGAACAGGTGCAGATCGGCCTGACCATGGTGGAAGGGGAAACGGTTTTTACCCTACCACGATAACGCCTGGGCGTTGAGGCGCCGCGCAGGACGCTTGCGCATCGCCATCCCATCCGCCGGTCATTCCCGCATCCATGCGGGTCCCGCCTTCGTGGTGGATGAAACAGCGACAGCGGCCATGCCGCAGGCGCTAAGCGCCGCTCCGGCCTGACAATTTTAGTCCCACCTCGGCCACTGACGCCTCCGCGACGTCTAGTCTATAGACCGCCCGTTTCCCGTCCTTGTCGGAGGTGAAATAGACATAGCGCCCCTCGGCATCGAGGATGGGGTGAGGGTGGCTATCCTGGCTGTCCCATGAGGAATCCGAACGGCCTAGCACCCGCCAATTGACCGCGCCGCTCTGCCAGTCGACATCGAGATGGGATATCCACGGGCTGACCTTGATCGTGTCTCCCGCCCCGGCGTGATAATAGCCATCGGTCACCAGCTGCGCTTCGCTTGGGCCGACGGTGAAATGGCCGTAGCGCGTCCATCCTTGTGGCAAAGCCAGTTCACGGATCGGGCTGCCATCGAGCGGAATGCGGCCGATATAGGCGCGGCCGTCCTCGTATAGACCGTGATAGATCACCGCCTTGCCGTCGCGCTCCCACATCTCGTGGCAGGTCCAGTCGAGCCGACTGCGGCCATCGCCTTCGCTGCGCATTTGCCGATGGCTCTTTCCATCCCAAAGCCACACGCGCCGTATCCCGCAATCGCCGGGCCATTCGTGATTATAGAGAATTTGGCTGGCATCGCCGGGCGCGAACTGCACATGCGTTACCCAGCCCAGCGGCACCTTTTCGCAGGCAAGTTCCTCTCCGGTTTCAGTTGAGAATACCCGCAACCACGAATTGAGCCCGAGCCGCTGCACACGGGCGTCGATCCCCTTGTGCTTGTGGGTCCAGTCCGCATCCTCGGTAAAGGCGGCTTCATCGGTCGTCGGCACGCAGAGCCGCTTCCCATCCGCCGACACATGGGTGAAGGCGGTGACCTGATCGTCGGGCAGAACCGCCAGAACCCGCTCGGTCCCGTCCAACGACACGGACCGCACCTCACTCCCCTGCAAATAATAGAGCACGCCCCGATCGGCATCGAAGCTGACGCTGGCCTTGCCGAAGCCGCGATAGGGCGTACCGTCGAAATAGACATAGGAACGCAGCACGCCCGCATCGTTATGCGTCAGCTGCCGCACGGCGCCGCTTCCCAGTTCGCTCGAGAACAGGTTCGGATTGCCGTCCTTTTCCCCGATCATCACCATATGCCGGCCATCCGATGAAAGGCTGGTACTGGTGAAATAGAGCAGTTGCAAATGCAGGTCCGGCTGGCCCGCGACCAGTTGAGGCTCTGTCATCGCCCGGCCCGCTTTTGCCGCCCGGCCAGCCTCATCACGCCCTTGTTCATCCATGCCTGCCGCGCCATCAGCGCCCTCCCTAGCCTGTTCTCAACAGGTCCCATTGGCCGCAAGCCCATCATGCATCAATGCAAAAGTCACGCAAAAATATCGCAAACAGCAAGAAAATTGCGCATACTTGCAAATACGCAATTTCGTGCTAGGCTTTGCAAATTGCCGACGCTGCGCAAAACAGCGGGCAGCATTGGGAGGAGATGAAATTTGCGAATGATGTCACGAAATTACCGGCTATCGGCGCTCGCCTGCGCAAGCGCCCTGGCCCTGACGCTGGGAACAGGCAATCTTGCGCTGGCGCAGGATTATGCCCAGGCTCCCATGCTCGACGCACTCGTGGAAAGCGGCGATCTGCCGCCTGTCGCTGAGCGTCTGCCCGCCAATCCGTTGGTTATCGCGCCGGTTGAAAATATCGGCGCCTATGGCGGCACCTGGCGTTCTGCCCTGCGCGGTGGCCTCGACAATGCCTGGATTGCCCGCACCGTCGCCTATGACGGGCTGGTCCGCTACAATCGCGAATGGACCGAGATCATCCCCAATCTCGCCGAAAGCTGGGAAGTCAGCGAGGATTCGCGCACCTATACGTTCAAGCTGCGCGAGGGGCTCAAATGGAATAACGGCACGCCCTTTACCAGTGCCGACATTGCGTTTTCGGTCGAACTGTTTTCCGAGCCGACCTATGGCGGCGGCACTTTCGTCAAGAACCCCAACAATCCCGTCACTGTCGAGGTGATCGACGATCTGACCTTCAGCCTCAATTTCGAGAAGCCCAATGGCGTCATTCTCGACGACCTGGCCAGCGTCAACGGCTTCACGCTGGTATCGCTGTCCAAGGACTACTGCAGCCAGTTCTATCCCAAATATAACCCCGACGCAGAAGCCAATGCCAAGGCCGCCGGCTTTGAAACCTGGCAATTGCACATGCAGGACCGCTGCTCCTGGGCAACGGAAACCATTCGTTGGGCCAATCCGGAATTGCCCATGATGAATGCATGGATGATCGAGGAGCCGCTGACCGGCGACGCCACCCGCGCGACCTTCGTGCGCAATCCTTACTATTGGAAGGTCGATACCGAGGGCAATCAACTGCCCTATATCGACCGGCTTTCGATGCGGGTCTCGGACTCGCTCGAAGAGATCACGCTCATGGCGCTCAATGGTGAGATCGACTTCCAGGACCGCCATATCGCCACGGTCGCCAACCAGCCGATTTTCTATGACGGCCAGGAACAGGGCGACTATCGCCTGGGCGCCAACGTGCCTTCGAACATGAACACCATGGTGCTTCAGTTCAACTTCAACCATGTCGACCCGCAGCGCGCTGAGTTGTTCTCCAACAAGGATTTCCGTATCGGCATCAGTCACTTGCTGGACCGCGAGGAAATCATCGACGTGGTCTTTACCGGCCAGGGCGAGCCGTTCCAGGCTGCGCCGCGTCCGGAAAGCCCCTATTACGACGAGGCCATGGCCAAGCAATATACCGAGTTCGATCCCGATGCGGCCGCGGCGGCGTTCGAGGCGGCCGGCCTGATTAAGGGCGGCGACGGTGTCTATACTTTTGCCGATGGCAGCCCGCTCAAGATTACCGTGGACATGATATCCACCGTCCGTCCGGAATGGATCGACATGATGGAACTCATCCAGCTGCAGCTGGAAGCTGGTGGCATTGATATCGAGCTCAACAATATCGACCGCACGCTTTATTACGAAAAGCGTCCGCTGGGTGACTATGATGCCCAGATCTGGCAGGGCGACGGCGGCCTCGATGTGGTGCAGGAACCTCGCTATTACATGCCCTCCGGTCCGGAAAGCGTTTGGGCCTTCCGCTGGCAGGCTTGGTTCAATGGCTCCACTCCGGAAATCGCCGAGGAACCGGCCGATTGGGCCAAGAGCCAGATGGAGCTTTACAACCAGCTCCGTGCCGAAGGTGATCCGGCCAAGCGCGAAGACCTGATGCGCCAGATCCTGGCGCTTGCCAAGGAGAACTTCCCGGTCATCGGCATCTCCCTGCCCGGCAATGGCTACTACATCGCCAAGAACAATATGCGGAACATCGCCGAACCGATGCTGCACGCCTATCTGTTCCCCACCCCGGCGCCCTACGATCCGTTCCAGTGGTACTTTGCCCAGGATTGAGACGTCGATCGGTCAAGCCAACGAAAGGCTCCGCCGGAGCCTTTCAAGACAAGCGGGCCAATAGAGCGATGCTCGAATGGCCCGCCCTCCCGGCCTCCCGCGGCCCCTCCCCAGTGGTCGCGGGACGGTTGAGAAACCACCCTTTTCCTTCTCCCCTTGCGGGAGAAGGTGCCCGAAGGGCGGATGAGGGGTCTGCGATTCCGCCGATCACCCTGTGTTAGCGGAGAGAACCCCTCACCCTGATTTTCTGCTGAACGCAGAAAATCTTTCCCTCTCCCGCAAGGGGCGAGGGAAAGCCCAGAACTTGGTTATTCCAGGAACACGACCATGTTGCGTTTCATTTTCAATCGTCTGATCGCCATGGTGTTGACCCTGTGGGCGGTGAGCTTCGTGGCCTTTGCCATTATCCAGCTGCCGCCCGGCGATTACCTCACGACTTATGTGGCCACGCTGAGCGCCAATGGCGATCGCGTCGACCCCGCTCAGATCGAGGCATTGCGGGCGCAATATGGTTTCGGCGAACCCTATCTGGTGCAGTACTGGAAATGGGTTTCCGGCATTCTGACCCGCGGCGATTTCGGCCAGAGTTTTGAATGGAAGGCGCCGGTGACGACGCTGATCTGGGGCCGCCTGGGCAATTCCATCCTCGTTGAAGGTCTCGCCGTCCTCGTCATGTGGACCATCGCGCTGCCCATCGGCATCTATGTGGCGGTGCGCAAATATTCGCTCGGCGATTATCTCGCCACCATTGCCGGCTTTATCGGTCTTGCCATTCCCAATTTCCTGCTCGCTTTGCTGCTCATGTATCTGAGCTTTGTCTGGTTCGGCACGACGATCGGCGGGCTCTTCTCGCCGGCCTATGAGAATGCCCACTGGTCCATTCCCAAGATCATGGACTTTCTGTCCCGTGCCTGGGCGCCGGTTCTGGTTCTGGCGACGGCCGGTACGGCAGAGCTGATCCGCATCCTGCGCGCCAACCTGCTGGATGAACTGAAAAAACCCTATGTCACGACCGCGCGCGCCAAAGGCCTGCCGGAATGGAAGGTCATCCTCAAATATCCGGTCCGCGTTGCCCTCAATCCGCTCGTATCCACCATTGGCTGGCTCTTGCCGGCGCTGGTTTCCAGTTCGGTCATCGTATCGGTCGTGCTCAACCTGCCCACGGCCGGGCCGCTGCTGCTGCGCTCGCTGACTAGCCAGGACATGTATTTGGCCGGTGCCATCATCATGCTCCTGGGCATCCTCACCGTCATCGGCACGCTGATCTCCGACCTGCTTCTGGCCTGGATCGATCCGCGCATTCGCTACGGGAGCAAGTAATTGGCCGTCGAAACCATTTCCCCCGTTCCCTTGGCCGCACCGGCCAAGCCGCGCCGCGAGTCGCAGCTTGCCCTGATGTGGCGGCGCTTCCGCCAGCACCAACTGGCCGTGGTCAGTCTCTGGATCGTGGTGGCGTTTTATCTCGTGGCCGCGCTGGCCGAGTTCCTAGCCCCCACCGACCCGGCTGCCTATAGTGCGCGCTATACCTATGCGCCGCCGCAGGGGCTCCACTTCATCGTCTCGGATGAAAATGGCTGGCGCTTCCAGCCCCATGTCAATGGCTACAAGTCCGAAGTGGACCAGGCCGCCATGCGTCGTACCTTCGTGATCGATCCTGAAGAGATCATCCCGGTGCAATTCTTCGCGCCCTCCGAGCCTTATCGTCTCGCTGGTTTCATTCCCATGTCGGTCAAGCTGATGGGCGTCGAGAACAAGCGCGACCCCTTCTACATCCTGGGTGCCGACAGGCTGGGGCGCGACCTCTTGAGCCGCCTGGTCCACGGCACCCGCATCTCGCTCTCGATCGGTCTCGCGGGCGTAACGCTGAGTCTGTTCTTCGGCATCATTATCGGCGGCTTTGCCGGCTATTATGGCGGTATCTTCGATGGCGCGGTGATGCGCATCATCGAATTCATCCGCTCCATGCCAACCATTCCACTCTGGCTTGGTCTGGCGGCCGCTCTGCCCAAAGACTGGACGGCGCTCCAGACCTATTTCGCCATCACCATCATTCTCAGCCTGATCGGCTGGACCGAACTGGCGCGGGTCGTGCGTGGACGGTTCCTGAGTCTTCGCACAGAGGACTTCGTTACTGCCGCCCAACTCGACGGGGCCAGCGACTGGCGCATCATCACCCGCCATATGGTGCCCAGCTTCACCAGCCACATCATTGCGGCGGCAACGCTGGCCATCCCCGGCATGATCCTGGCCGAAACGGCCCTGAGTTTCCTCGGCCTTGGCCTGCAACCGCCCATCGTGAGCTGGGGCACCTTGCTGCAGGAAGCCCAGAATATCCGCACGCTGGCGACGGCGCCCTGGCTGCTCACGCCCGGCATTTGCGTCGTCGTGGTGATCCTTGCCCTCAATTTCTTCGGAGACGGCCTTCGTGACGCCGCTGATCCCCATGGCCGCTGAACCCCTCCTCATCGTCAACGACATGTCCATCGTCTTCACCTCGCCGGACGAGGCCGATATCGAGGCTGTGCGTCAGGTCGACCTGACGCTGACCCCCGGCAAGACGCTGGCTTTGGTGGGCGAGAGCGGCTGCGGCAAATCGGTGACGGCGCGGGCGGTGCTGCGCCTGCTCGACAGAAATGCCGATATCCGCACCGGAGAAATCCTTTTCGAAGGCGCAGGGGGCAGGGTGGATATTGCCCGGTTGAAGCCGGATAGCGATGCCTTGCGGGCCATTCGCGGCGCCCAGATTTCAATGATTTTTCAGGAACCGATGTCTTCGCTTTCGCCTGTCCATACCATTGGCGACCAGATCGACGAAATCATCGTTCTGCATGACAGGCTGACGCCCAAACAGGCGCGCGAACGCACCATAGCCATTCTCGATCAGGTCGGTGTTCCCGGCGCTCGTGACCGTGCCAATGCCTATCCATTTGAGCTTTCGGGCGGCCTCCGCCAGCGCGCCATGATCGCCATGGCGCTGGCCTGCACGCCCAAACTCCTGATTGCCGACGAGCCGACGACTGCGCTTGATGTGACCACACAGGCGCAAATTCTCGATTTGCTGCGCCAGCTCCAGGACGATTACGGCATGGCCATGCTGTTCATCACCCATGATCTGGGTGTCGTCGCCGAAATCGCCGACGAGATCGCGGTCATGTATCTGGGCGACGTGGTCGAGCAGGGCAATGTCTATGACGTGTTTCGTGCCCCCAGCCATCCCTACACTCAGGCGCTGATGAACTCGGTGCCGCGCCTGCAACGCAGGGCCGATAGGCAGCGCCTGTCGCCAATCAAGGGCAATGTGCCCTCGCCCAAGGATCGTCCGGCCGGCTGCTCGTTTACCAGCCGTTGCCCTCATGCCTTCGGCCCCTGCGTGGGGACACGCCCTGCGCGTACGGTGCTCGATGACGGTCATGTGGCACGCTGTCATCTCCTGACCAAAACCAGGGTGGAGGAGCCGGCATGAGCACGCTTCTGACGGTCGAGAACCTCTCCAAGGTCTACACAATGGGCGGCGGCATTTTCGGCAAGAGCCGTGAACTCGTGGCGCTCAACGACATCAATTTGACCGTTGAGGCGGGCGAAACCCTTGCCATAGTGGGCGAGAGCGGCTGCGGCAAGACCACGCTGGGTCGCTGCATCATCAAGGCCCAGCCGGTCAGCGCGGGCCATGTCTATTATCACCCGCAGGGCCGCGAAAAAGTCGAAATGACCGCGCTCGGCAAGCGCGAGATCAAGCCGTGGCGGCGCGATATCCGCATGATCTTCCAGGACCCCATGTCCTCGCTCAATCCCAATATGCGCGTCTTCGACATCGTCGCTGAACCACTGCGGGTGCACCGCATCGCGCGCGGCAAGGCGCTGGAAGACAAAGTCTATGACGTTCTGGCCAAAGTGGGCATTTCCCCGGACGCCGCCGGGCGCTACCCCCACGCCTTTTCTGGCGGTCAGCGCCAGCGCATCGGCATTGCTCGGGCCCTGGTGCTCGACCCCAAACTGGTGATTGCCGACGAGGCGGTGTCGGCGCTCGACGTCTCCATTCAGGCCCAGGTTCTCAATCTGCTCGATGACCTCAAGGCCGAGTTCGGGCTGACCTATATTTTCATCAGCCACGATCTGGGTGTGGTCAACTACATAGCCGACCGCGTGGTCGTCATGTATCTCGGCCATGTGGTGGAAAATGCGCCCACCGAAATGCTGTTCGAGCGGCCGCGCCACCCCTATACCGAAATGCTGCTCGAAGCCCTGCCGATTGCCGATCCAACGCGGCGCAAGGGGCGCAACAAGGAACTCAAGGGCGAAATCCCCTATCTCGGCAATCGCCCGCAGGGCTGCCCGTTCCATACCCGCTGCAAATATGCCCAGGACCGCTGCCGGTCCGAAAAGCCGGATTTGCGGCCCATCCACAATTCCGCGCAATTGGCCGCCTGTCACTTTGCCGAAACGCTCGATCTCCGGGGTGCCTATGACGATGCCCCAAAGAAGGTGTCTGCCTGAATGACCTACGATCCAGTCACAGCCAATCCACTTCATGCCAATCCGCTCAAGACGCGCGCCGATGTCGAAAAGGGCCTGCGCGACCTCTTCGCGCCGCTCCTGCCTTACTTTTCAGAGGGTGGTGCGCGGGTGCGGCTCGACGCGTCTGCGGGCCATTTCGATCGGGCGGCGGCGGACCTCGAAGGCTTTGCCCGTCCGCTCTGGGGCCTGACGCCGCTGGCCGCCGGCGGCGCCGATTTCGATCATTGGGAACTCTATCGGCGCGGTCTCGCCAATGGCACCGACCCGGACCATCCCGAATATTGGGGTACGGTCAATTCCACCGATCAGCGCCAGGTGGAACTGGCGGCCATCGGCTTTACCCTCAAAATGCTGCCGCATCTGGTCTGGGATCCGCTGCCCCAACGAGCCAAGGACAATCTGGCGGCCTATCTCAAGCATGCGCGTCAGTTCGACTATGCCGACAATAACTGGAAATTCTTCCGCATCCTGGTCGATCTCGGCCTCGACCAATGCGGCGTCGATTTCGACCGCTCCTATACCGACAAATATCTCGCTGAACTCGAAGGCTTCTATCTGGGCGACGGCTGGTATCGCGACGGCAATGTGCGCCGCCTCGACCACTACATTCCCTTCGCCATGCATTTCTATGGCCTGATCTATTCGAAACTGGCCAAAGGCGACGACAAGCGCGCTGCTGACTATAAAGAGCGCGCCCGTCTCTTCGCCCAGGATATCCAGCACTGGTTCGATGAGGACGGCGGCACTCTGGCTTTCGGACGGTCGCTGACCTATCGCTTTGCCTGTGGCGGCTTCTGGGGCGCGCTGGCTTTTGCCGATGTCGAGGCCCTGCCATGGGGCGTGATCAAGGGTCACTTCCTGCGCCATCTGCGCTGGTGGAGCCAGCTGCCCATCGCCAATCGCGACGGCATTCTCTCGGTCGGTTACGGCTATCCCAACCTCTTCATGTCGGAGAGCTACAATTCCGCCGGGTCGCCCTATTGGGCGCTCAAGGCCTTCCTGCCGCTGGCGCTCCCTGCCGATCACCCCTTCTGGACTGCCGAGGAAGAGGATGCCGGCTTCGACCACAAGCCGGTGCCGCTCAAGCATCCGGGCATGGTCATGCAGCATACGGCGGGCAATGTCGTCGCTCTCTCCTGTGGCCAGCAGAACTGGGAAATGCGCGCCGGCGCCGAGAAATACGCCAAATTCGCCTATTCATCGCGCTATGCCTTTTCGGTCGAAGTGGCCGAGCGGTCCTATAATCTGGGCGCCTTCGACGGCGTGCTGGCCTTTTCCGATGACGGTCGCCACTACCGCATGCGCGAGACCAATGAGGTGGCTCAGATTGCGGGAGATTGCCTCTTTGCGCGGTGGAAGCCGTGGAACGACGTCAGCGTCGAAACCTGGCTCGTGCCTTCAGGCAATTGGCATATCCGCGTGCACCGGGTCGCGACACCGCGCGCCTTGCACGCCACCGAGGGCGGCTTTGCCGTCGCCCGCGCCGATCTCAATGCGGATGACTATCTCGACGAAGACGGCAAGGCTGTCGCCAGAACACCCACCGATATCAGCGCCATCCTGGATATTGGCGGCACCCGCACGGGCCGAGCATTTCGCGCGCTGCCCAACACCAATCTCATCGTTTCAAAAACCATCGTCCCGCAATTGCGCGGCGACATTCCGGTCGGAACAACCGTGCTGATGACCGCGGCAATGGCGCTACCGGCAGGCGACGAGGCCGAAGCGGCCCTGACCCGTCCGCCGAGCGCCCCGGACCTTGCCGCGCTTGAAGCTCTCTTTGCTCGTGAAGGCGTCGATGTCAGCGCCATATTGGTTCCGGAGCGTTTCTGATGCGGCCAAAACTTGCTTTTGCCTTCAGTCCGGAAAAGACGCGCCACGTTTTCGATGCGGAGGCCCTGGCCCGGCTGGAGACCTGTTGCGACATCCTTTCGCACGAACCGATCCAGTCCTTTTCCGAGCCGGATGCCCACCGCCTGCTGGCCGACGCCGAAGTGCTGGTGACCGGATGGGGCGCGCCGCTGCTCACGGCCGAGAATCTGCGCGCCGCCCCGTCTCTCAGGCTCATTGCCCATGCCGCCGGAACGGTGAAATTCACAGTCGACCCGGCGGCCTATGCCGCGGGCATCCGCGTCAGCCATGCGGCGGAGGCCAATGCCGTTCCCGTCGCCGAATTCACCTTGGCCTCGATCCTGTTCGCCAATAAGCGGGCTTTCGAGCTGCGCGATCTCTACCGGGCCGATCCGAGCCGGCGGACATGCTATGCGCTGATGGACCATCCGATCGGCAATTTCCGCCGTACCATCGGGCTGGTCGGTGCCTCGCGGATCGGCCGGAAAGTCGCTGCTATGCTGAAAGGCTTCGACTTCACGGTCCTGCTCTACGATCCCTTCGTGTCGCCGGGCGATCCGGTGGCGGACCTGGCCGAACTGGTCGATCTCGACACGCTGATGGCCCGCTCCGATGTAGTGTCGGTCCATGCGCCATCGCTGCCTTCGACCCGTCACATGATCGGGGCACGGCAATTGCGCCTGATGCCAGATGGCGCCGCCTTCATCAACACGGCGCGCGGCGCGCTGATTGACGAAGCCGCTCTGCTTGCCGAACTTGAGACCGGCCGTATCCAGGCGGTGATCGATGTCACCGATCCAGAAATTCCGTCGCCGGATTCGCCGTTTTTCCGCCTGCCCAATGTCTTTCTGACCCCCCACATCGCCGGGGCTGTCGGCGCTGAACGCGCACGGCTCGGCACCATGGCCGTGGACGAGGTGGAGCGTTTCGTGCGCGGCGAGGCCATGCTTTACGAAATCGAACCCGAACTGCTGGAACGACTGGCCTAGACCCATGCTTGACGACAATCCCGACAACGATCAGTCCTGGCATCGATCTCGCCTGCGATTGCTCACCTGGGACCGGACGCCCGAGGATATTGCCAGCCCCGAACATCAGGCCCGCCTTGCGGCCCTGCGCATCAAGGCAGGCGCAGTTTTTGCGCCGACCGCCTTTGTCGCCGCCGACGCCAATATCTTCACCACAAGGCTGGTTCTGGGCGAACACAGCTGGATTGCCGGTCATGCCCTGGTGCGCGGGGATGTCGAATTCGGCGAGCATTGCACGGTCAATTCCTATGCCATGGTCTCCGGCAGGGTGCGATGCGGCGATGGCGTGCGCATTGCCAGCCATGTTTCCCTTGTGGGTTTTAACCACGGCTATGACGATCCCGATGTCCCGATCTGGCGGCAGAAGCACGAAAGCCTGGGCATTACCATCGAGGACGATGTCTGGATCGGAGCCAATGCGGTTGTCGTCGACGGCGTGACCATTGGTCGGGGCGCAGTCATCGCCGCCGGTGCCGTGGTCAGCAAGGACGTGCCCCCGCTTGCTATTGTGGGGGGCGTTCCGGCAAAGGTGTTGCGCTATCGCGGCCAGAGCCGCCGCGACGAGGCCCGGGCACAACTGGATCTTTTGGGTCAACGGGCCGCAGACCAGTGGCATGACGTGCTGGCCCGCAACAGCGAGGATGGCCACTATATCTCGCGCGAGCATGACGGCGCTGCCCGTCGCAGCAATCGCCATCTCTGCGACGCCATCGAAATCGCCGCCGGTTTCGATTCCCTGCCGCCTGGACTGGACATGGACAAGGCCATTGCCGATCTACAGGCGGTGCAGGACCCGCAAACGGGCCTCTTCCCCGATCCCTTCCAGCCACCGGGCCCGGCCGAAGCCATGCGCGATAATGGCCTCGCTCTCTATAATATCCTTTCTGCCGGCTATGCGCTGGAAGTGCTGGGCAGTCGTCCCCTGTACAGAATTGAGGCGGTGGAACTTGCCGCCCCCGACTTGCGGCAATGGCTTCAGAGCCTGCCCTGGTCCAGCCGCGCCTGGGGCGCCGGGGCCAGCGTCGACGCCATCGGCACTGCGCTCTATTTCAACGCCCGCTATTTCACCTCCGGCAGCGCCCGCGATACCCTCTTTGGCTGGCTGGCCTTGCAACAGGATCGCGCCAGTGGCCTCTGGGGATCGCCCACAAGGGAGCAGGGTCTGCTCCAGCCGGTCAATGGTTTCTATCGCCTGACACGCGGCACCTACGCCCAATTTGGCGTGGCCGTGCCACGCCCCGAGGCGGCCATTGACTCCGTGCTGCTCAATTATCGCAACTATGCCGGGTTTACTGGAGCGACCTATACGGCCTGCAATCTGCTCGACACCATCCATCCCCTTTTGCTCTGTCTCGCCCAGACCGATCACCGCCGCGCCGAGGCGGAAGAGATTGCCCGTGCTCTCATCATGCGTGCCGGTGACCGCTGGATCGATGGAGAAGGCTTTGCCTTTGCCGATGGACATGCGCCGGGCCTGCAGGGCACCGAAATGTGGCTCTCGGTCATCCACCTGGCGGCAAAACTGCTGGGGCTCGACAACGCCTTTGCCTTCGTGCCCAAAGGCGTGCACCGCACCGAGGCAGTGGGGCTCGGACTATAGGAGCTAAGGTGATGAAAAACAGGAAAGCACTCGTCGTCTGGGGCGGCATGGAACTGCACACGCCCGAACGGGGCGCTCATGTGGTGCGGGACTTGCTCGAGGAAGCCGGCTTCGCGGTGACTGTGACGCCCGATTATGACGCTCTGGGCGCCGGGAATGTGGGCGAGAACGATCTTGTCGTGCCGGTGATCACCGATGGCGCCCTGGCACCCGAAAAAATGGAAAACCTCATAACGGCCATCCGCGCCGGAACCGGTCTTGCCGGCTATCACATGGGGCTCGCCACCACCTTCCGGGCCAGCGTTCCCTTCCGCTACGCCGCCAGCGTCTATTGGGTGCAGCATCCGGGCAATATTATCACCTATAAGGTCGACGTGACTTGCTCCGACCATCCGATCATGGCCGGCATAGAGAGCTTCGAACACACCTCGGAGCAATATTATCTCAACTACGATCCGGCGGTCGACGTGCTGGCAACCACCACCTTCTCCGGGGAATTCCACCCCTGGCGCCGCAATGTCGTCATGCCTGTCGTCTTCACCACGACACATGACCGCGGAAGGGTTTTCTACACCTCTCTCGGCCACACCGCCGACGAGCTCGCCATTCCCCAGATCCGCACCATCCTCAAACGCGGCCTGCTCTGGGCGGCCCGCTGAACGGTAGCGAGCACCCTGTCGAGGCTGCCGGCCGCACTGCCGCCGATTATCGGGCAATATCCCGGCTCAGGGAAGCGAAAATGCAAAAAGGGTCCCGAAGGACCCTTTGCAATCAAAGGCTTGCCGGCCTTTGATGTTTGGAGCGGGCGATGGGATTCGAACCCACGACCCTAACCTTGGCAAGGTTATGCTCTACCCCTGAGCTACACCCGCGCTCCACATCGCTGCGCCTTGAAGCGCGTCGACGAGGCGCTATATGCCTAATCATCAGACCGATTGCAACCCCACTTCTTCGCTTTCATGTTATCTTGTTGAAAGCCTGTGGGAAGTAGGACTTGCAACCGGGTTGG
>VFQU01000260.1_pt1 | contig 53152 bp, 48 predicted proteins | sample 3512311 | NCBI WGS metagenome assembly VFQU01 (sample SAMN10412377, study PRJNA504923) | tailings metagenome | isolation source: Relicate 3 Philex TSF3 active mining site | place: Philippines: Tuba, Benguet | collected 2017-08-29 | reverse complement strand
GGCTGCCTGATAGCTCAAATGTTTGGCCAGTTCTTCGGCACTGGATTTGCTCAGGCGGTTTTCACCGACCCAGCGCCCGAGGAAACCGCAGACTTCGCGGCGCCATACGTCGTGGCGGGCGGGAATGGACAGCAGGGCGCGCGTATCGTCATTGAAACCGGCGAGATTATAGAAACCGGCGGATTCCACGACCTGATCGAGATAGCGACGGATGCCCTGGGGCGAATCGTGGAACCACCAGGGCGGCCCGATCATCAGGCAGGGCCAGTAGCCGGCCATGGGCGCCAATTCGCGCGCATAAGTGGTTTCGTCGAGCACGAACATGAGCAGGCGCAGGTTCGGTTCATTGCCGCAACGGGACAGCAGCGCCCTGAGGCCGCCGACATAATCGGTGGGGCCGGGAATATCGGCGCCAAGATCGGGGCCGCGCTCGGCAAAGAGCAGCGGATCGGTATTGCGGCGCGAGCCGGCATGGATCTGCATGACCATACCGTCCTCGACCGAGAGCAGCGCCATTTCGGTCAGCATCTGGGCCCGGAACAGTTCGGCATCGTTGGCGTCGTGCTTGCCGGCGAGAATCCTGTCCAGAAGCGCCTGCTTTTCGACCAACGGCAAATCGGCAGTGTTTGCGGTGGGCACGCCGTGATCGGTGGCGACGGCGCCAAAGCGGCGGAAATATTCGCGGCGCCGGCGATGGGCATTGATCAGCCCGTCCCATTTGCCGATGTCTTCGCCGGTCAGTTCACCGAATTTCTTGAGGTTGTCGACAATGGCCGGACGGCTTGGATCGGTGACGTCATCGGGGCGATAGGTGGTGCGGACGCGGCCGATATAGTTGTCGCCCGCCATTTTCTGGTGATGGGGCAGGGAATCGAGCGCGAATTCGGTGGTGGCGATGACCTCGACATTGAAACGGTCGAGAATGGCGCGGGGCAGCAGATCGGGCGAAGTCAGCCGGGCATCGATGGCGTCATAGATGCTGTCGGCCGTTGCGCCGGACAATTCCTCGGTAATGCCGAAAACCGCATGGAGGGAGTGATCGACCCAGGTTTTCGAAGGCGTGCCAGCAAACAGGTAGTAGCTTTCGGCAAAAAGCCTCCAGGCCTTGCGGCCATCGGTCTCGATCGGCTTGCCGTCTTTCCTCGGAATGCCCAGCGCATCATAGGAAATGCCGCGGCTCTTGAGCATCCGCAGCACATAATGGTCCGGGGTCAGGAACAGGGCCGTGGGGCTCGAAAAACGGCCATTGTCGGCGAACCAGGACGGATCAGTATGGCCATGCGGGCTGACAATGGGCAGGTCTTTGACCGCCGGATAGAGATCGCGCGCAATCGACTGGGCGGGCTCGGAGGCGGGAAAGAGGCGGTCTGGATGGAGATGGGCTGGCTGGGTCATGGCAGAGGTTGTGCCATGTTCGCCGGGGCGATTCAATATCTTCCATACAAGATGGCATCGCGTCGTGTTTGAAACAAATTAACCCCATTTGGAGGCATTGGTTCGGGACGGGCGGCGACCATCGTATCCTCTTTGACGAGAGGGTGAGAAACGGCCCAGTCAAGGCGGCTGCCCAGGCGGATTGCGGTTCGAAAGAGCCGGAACGGGTTGCGGAGGATGCCTTGGCCAATATCGATCTTCGGGATTTCGAACACGACATCGACAGCGTTCGCAGGCGAGCGCGGATGGGCGGGCATGTGCAGCGCGCCCAAACTATGCTCATCGCGGCGGGCTTGTCGGCGCTGGGCATGGTGGCTGTTGCCGGGGCAATGCTGACAAGGCTGTTTTAGCCTTCCCAGACTTTCTGCCGGTTTTCCCTTTCGTGCCGGATCGATTAAGGTCCGCGCGGGGGGCGAGCGATGCGCATTCTTCTGGTTGAGGATAATGAGGATCTGGGCGAGGCGATTGAAAAGCGCCTGCGCAGCGCCGGGCATTCGGTGGAATGGGTGCGCGATGGCGCCGATGTTGTTCCCACCGCAGAAGCCGACCAGTTCGATGCGGTGGCGCTTGACCTGATGCTGCCCAATCGCGACGGAATCGGGCTTATCGCCGAATTGCGTCGGCGCAAGTTCAACGCGCCCATTCTGGTCATCACTGCTCGGTCGGAAATCGACGACAAGGTAAGCCTGCTCGATCTCGGCGCCGACGACTATCTGGTCAAGCCCTTCGATCTGCGCGAGCTGGAGGCACGGCTTCGGGCGCTGCTGCGCCGCACCGGCGGGCAGGCATCGAGCGCGGTGACGGTGGGCAATCTGGAACTGGACCTTGCCGGGCTCAATGCCTCGGTCAATGGCAAGGCGCTGGAACTGGGGCGGCGAGAGTTCCGCCTGCTCGAAATTCTCGTGACCCATGCGGGCAAGGTCGTCGCCAAGGAAAGGCTGATGAACCAGCTGTTCAATTTCGACGAAAATGTCTCCATCAACGCGCTGGAGCTCCATATTTCCCGCCTGCGCAAGAAGCTCGAAGAGGCCAATGTGGAAATCGGCACGGTGCGCGGCGTCGGCTATGTGGTGCGGGTGCAGGGCTAGGTGGCGCTGGTGGAACCATCGCGCAGCGCCTTCTCCATCCGCCGCCGCATTTTTGCGCTGGCGGTGGGGCTGTTGCTTTTGGCCTCGGTGGTGCTGATCGTTTTCATCCGCGATTATGCCGAGCGAGCCTCCGACCGCGCCTTCGACCGACTGCTGGCGGCTTCGGCGCTGACCATGGCCGGGGCGGTGCAGGTGGAAAATGAGGCGGTGGTGGTGGAAATCCCCTTTGCCGCATTCGCCATGTTTTCGGGACAGGACCGGGTGTTTTACGCGGTGGAGGACCCCGATGGACGCACTGTGACCGGCTATGAGGATCTGGCGCTGCAAATGCCCGAAACCGTGTCGGCGGAGCCGGTCTTTACCGATGTGGATTATCGGGACGAACTGGTGCGGGTGGCAAGCGTGGGCCGGCTGATTTCGACTGCCAATGATACCGGCTGGGTGACCATCCACGTGGCAGAAACGCAGAAGCAGCGCGAGGCGCTGAGCGCGGAAATTCTCTCCAATGCGGTGCTGCCCGTTATCGCCCTGACCGTTCTAGCGGTGGCTCTGGTCTGGTTCGGGATTTCGCGCATGTTCGCGCCGCTCACCGAGCTGGAGCACGAATTGCGCGCGCGCGCGCCGGACGATCTGTCGCCGATCACCGTGCCGGTGCCTGAAGAGGTCGACCACCTTGTCGCCGCCCTTAATGGGTTCATGGCGCGGCTGCGTAATGCGATGGAGCGGGTGAGCGGGCTGGTGGCAGAAGCCGCGCATGAACTGCGCACGCCGCTGGCCTCCCTGCGCGCACAAGCGGAAGTGGCGATGGACGAGCCGGATCCGGAGGAGCTGCGCAAACGGGTCGGGCGTATCCATACCGGGGCGGTGCAGGCGAGCCAGCTGGTCAGCCAACTCCTCATGGAAGCGACGATTTCGCACCGGATGGAAAATCAGGAAACCGAAACCACCAGCATTGGCGCAGTGATCGAGGAAGTGCGCCAGCGCCTCGATCCCGATCAGGCCGGGCGGTTGCGCGTCGCGCTTTCGGCAGATGCCGGCGATGCGCCCCTGCGCGGTGACCGGGTAGCTCTGCGCGAAATGATGCGCAATGTGGTGGACAATGCGCTGGTCTATTCGGAGGGGGTGGTGGACATTTCCGCTACTGTGTCCGGAGGGCGGATGGAGCTGGCGGTGAGCGACAGGGGGCCGGGCATAGACGATGCGGAAAAGCCCCTGGTGATGGAACGCTTCAAGCGCGGACGGGCCAGCAATGGCACTGTCGGTTCGGGGCTGGGCCTTTCCATCGTGTCGCGAGTAGCTGAAGCGCATGGAGGGCGGATGTCATTGCAGGATCGAGACGGCGGCGGGCTGACCGTGGCCATATCGCTGCCCCTGCCCCGCCGCAGCGGCGGCGGGCTGGGCATGTTGGCCGCGCTCATTGTCGCCTCGGCCCTGCTGTTGCCGCCGGGGCCGGCGGAGGCAGCGACATCCAACTATCCGGCGCGTGATGGGTCGACGGACACGACGCTTACCATTATCGGCACCACCGACACCCCGCTTTTCACCTTCTTCATCGACGCCTTTCAGGCGCAAAGGCCCGATGTCGGCGTGGTCTATGAGGAATGGGATTCGCGTCCGCTCTATGAGGGGTTTCTCGACGGCACCCTGGGCATTGCGCCAGACCTTTTGATCAGTTCGGCGTCGGATTTGCAGCTCAAGCTGGCCAATGACGGCTATGCGCAGGCCTATGACAGCCCCTATCTCGGTGCCCTGCCCGACTGGGCCCATTGGCGCAACGAGGTGTTCGGTTTCACCTTTGAGCCGGCGGTGATCATCTACAATCCAGAGCGGATCGGCGCGCATGAAGCGCCGCGCACGCATCTGACACTGGCGGAACTGCTGGAAACGCAGACCGAGCGGTTCCGGGGACAGATCGCCACCTATGACATTGCCCTATCCGGCGTCGGCTATCTGCTGGCGGCGCAGGACCAGACGATTTCATCGACTTTCTGGCGGCTTGCCAATGCCTTTGGCCGGGTCAATGCGCAGTTTTCGGGATCGAGCCCTGCCATTCTCAACGGGGTGGCCGATGGATCGCTGGCGCTGGGCTATAATGTGCTGGGCTCCTACGCTTTCGCACGGCAGGCAGAGGGCGCGCCAATCGAAATCGTGGTGCCGGACGATTATGTGCTGGTGTTGACGCGCTCCATGCTGATCCCGCGCGATGCGCCCAATGTGGATCTGGCTCGCGCTTTTATCGACTTTGCCCTCTCGCCCGCAGGGCAGGAAGTCGCGGCTGGGCCGACCGCACTGGGCGCGGTCGTGCCTGATGGCGTGGGCGAATGGACCAGCGAAGCCATTGCAGCGCGGGGCCGCGGGGTGATCCAGCCCATTCCACTGGGGCCGGGCCTCCTCGTGGCGCTGGACACGCTGCGGCGGCAACGTTTCCTCGACAACTGGCAGGAAATCGTCTCGCCCAAGCCCTGACTTTCGCTCAGCGCATGGCTGGGGTGAGCAATGCGCCTCTACAAGACCGGCGGGCATAGGCCCATTTAGGTGTCATGGAAGCTATCCGGGCATGTGCCCGGTCCGGACACAGAGGAAAAGACCATGAGCGCCCCCCGCAAGAACAAGTTCTTTGCGACCCTTGACACTTTCGCCACCGTTTTCGGCAGTGCCGTCGCGGTATCGGCAGCCGTCGAAGGGGGCCGTGCGCCCAAGGCCAAGCACCTCATCACTCTGGGCATCGACCCGACCGCTTTCCGCTCGATCGGCAAGGTCTGAGCGCGGGGCCAAGGCCCCTCCCTCCCCGGCTCCGCCGCACGACTGCCGACACAAAGAAGCCCGGACGCGCGCGCCCTCCCGCGCGTCCGGGCTTTTTGTTGTTGGGGTGGAGGATTGCGATCTGCAACTCGCTTGACGGTCAGGGCCTGTCGTGGCCACCGGCCGGCACCTCCCCCTTGACGGGGGGACTGTTTGCTTTGGACTGCTCAGCGCCCTTAACAAACTCGGTGTCATTCCCGCGAAAGCGGGAATCCCCTTGCACCGAGACAGGGATTCCCGCTTTCGCGGGAATGACGCGGTGAACGAGGATGGGCCGGCGAAGTCCAACGTGAACACTTCCCTTGACGGGGGAGGATGGGAGGGGGTGGTCACGGCCCGGATGTGGTGTGCGTGGGCACCCCTCCCCAGCCCTCCCCGTCAAGGGGAGGGTGTCAGGTCGCGTGCGTTGAGGCGCTTTAATCCTCGTCCGTCGCCAATTGCCCCAGAACCTTGCCCTTGCCGCGTAGCCGCATGATCATGGGCAGGCCCACAGCGATGATGGCGACGACATAGAGCGTGATGGAGATGGGCGAAGCCACCAGAACGCCGAGTTCGCCCTGACTGATGCTGAGCGCCCGGCGCAATTGCTGTTCGGCCATGGGACCGAGGATCAGCCCGACAACGACCGGCGCGATTGGGTAGCCGAAGCGGCGCAGGACATAGCCCAGCACGCCAAAGGCCAGAAGCAGCACCAATTCGAAGGAAATGCGCACCGGTCCAATGCCCGAGGACATGGCGCCATTGGCCCCCAAGGTGCCGAGGGTGGCGAAAACCAGAATGCCGCCATAGAGCCAGGGCTTTGGCACGGTGAGCAATTTTACCCAGACGCCGATCAGGGGCAGGTTGAGCACCAGCAGCATGAAATTGGCGACGAGGAGGCTGGCGATCAGCGCCCAGACCAGATTGGCGCTATTGGCAAACAGCAGCGGGCCGGGCTGAAGACCGAATTGCTGGAAGCCGGCCAGCATGATGGCTGCTGTCGCAGTCGTCGGCAGACCGAGGGTCAGCAAAGGCACAAGCGTGCCGGCGGCGGAGGCATTGTTGGCCGCTTCCGGACCGGCGACGCCTTCGATGGCACCGTGGCCGAATTCCTCGGGCTTTTTGGAAAAGCTCTTTTCGGTCGAGTAGGAGAGAAAGCTCGCCACATCCGCGCCGCCCGCTGGCATGGCGCCGATGGGGAAACCGATGGCGGTGCCGCGCAGCCAGGAAGGCCAGCTGCGTTTCCAGTCCTCGATGGTCATCCATACCGAGCCCTTGACGGCCATGACCTGGGCCTTGACCTGTTCAGGATCGGAGGCGGTCTTGAGGGTTTCGCCGATGGCGAAAAGCGCGACGGCAAGCGTCGTGACTTCGATACCGTCGAGCAGGTCCATGATGCCGAAGGCCAGACGGGTCTGACCGGTCTGCTGGTCGATGCCGATAAGGCCAAGACCAAGGCCGAGAAAAAGTGCAGTCAGGCCACGCAGGGGGCTATCGCCAAAGGCCGCCGAGACGGTGACAAAAGCCAGAACCATCAGCGCGAAGTAGTCGGCGGGGCCGAAGGACAGCGCGAATTTGACCACGAAGGGGGCTATGAAGGCCAGACCCAGCGTGGCGATCAAACCGGCGACGAAGGAGCCGATGGCTGCCGTGGCCAGAGCCGGACCGCCCCTGCCCTTGCGGGCCATTTTGTTGCCTTCGAGCGCGGTGACGATGGAGGCGCTTTCACCCGGCGTATTGAGCAGGATGGAGGTGGTCGAGCCGCCATACATGCCGCCATAGTAGATGCCGGCGAACATGATGAGCGAACCGGCCGGATCGAGCTTGCTGGTGACGGGCAAGAGCAGGGCCACGGTGAGCGCCGGGCCGATGCCGGGCAGCACGCCGACAGCGGTGCCGAGGGTGACGCCGATCAACGCATATATGATGTTCTGCCACTGGAGCGCGGCGACAAGGCCCTGGGCGAGAAGTTCGAACGTGTTCATCAGACGAAACTCCCCGTCGTCACCACACGCTCAAGCACGCCATAGGGCAGCGACAATTGCAGGCCACGCGCGAAGATGAACCAGACGATGAATGCGAAGACCGTGCCGATGGGAATGGTCTTCCAGAGCGGGCCACGGCCGAAGGCACGGGCCGTGAAGGCGAAGAGCACGCCGGTGGCGATGGAAAAGCCTGCAGTGGAGAGCAGCAGGATTTGCAGGATGAGACCTGCCACGATCCAGAAGATGGGTTTGTAGTCGTCCTTGCTGCGCTCGGGAAAGCCGTTGCGCAGGGCGGAAACTACGGTGCCGAGCGCCAGAAGGACGAGGCCCGTCGCCACGACATAAGGAAAAACGGTAGGCCCCATGCGCTGCTGGATGGGCGGCACGCGCATCTGGCTGGTCTGCCAGAAGATGACCACAGCGATGCCGAACAGGGCGGCGGCAATAACCAGCGCCGCCCCATCGGGGCGGCGCTGCGGGCTGGAGGAGCCTGATGTCATTGTACGAGGCCAATGTCTTTCAGAATGGCCTCGGTGGCCGCGATGTCGGCCGCGAGCTGGGCATCGAAGGCTTCGCCATCGAGATAGGTATCGACCCAGCCCTTGGTTTCGAGCGCGGCCTTCCAGGCATCCGAAGTCGCCATCGCCTTGATGTCGGCAGTAATGGCTGCCTTCTGCTCGGCGGTGATGCCGGGGGCCGCGGCAACCATGCGCCAGTTCTGGACGGCAAGGTCGACACCGGCTTCCTTAAGGGTCGGACCATCGACACCGGGCACACGCTCTTCGGACGAGACGGCGAGCAGGCGCAGTTCCCCGGCTTCGATCTGGCCGGCAAATTCGCTGATGCCGGAAATGCCCACGGTCACCTGACCGCCCAGAATTGCGGCAAGGGCCTCGCCACCACCGGAATATGCGATGTAGTTGACCTGGGTTGGATCGACGCCAATAGCCTTCGCGATCAGACCCGCCGTAATGTGATCGACGCCACCGGCTGAGCCACCGGCCCAGGAAACGCCGCCGGTGTTTTCTTCGAGCTTGGCGATCAGGCCGGCAAGGTCCTGAATATCGGATGCGCTGGGTACGACGATGGCGACAGCTTCACCGGTCAGACGCGCGATGGGGGTCACGTCGGCCAAGGTGACCGGCGAGGCATTGGTCAGAATGGCGCCGACCATCACATAGCCGCCAACGATCAGGGCATTGGGATTGCCATTGTCCTGCGTGGCGAACTGGGCGAGGCCGATGGTGCCACCGGCGCCGGGAACGTTGGTCACCTGCGCATTACCGGAGATACCCTCGGCCTGCAGGACTTCCTGCATGGTACGGGCGGTCTGGTCCCAACCACCGCCGGGACCGGCAGGCGCCATGATGGTGTAGTCGGCAGCAGAGGCGGGCAGAATAAGGGCGCCGGAAACCAGCGCCGCGAGAAGCAGCTTGTTCATAGATCCTCCCAAAACAAGGCGAACGACGTTGCGTTCGTAAAGGGGAGGTTAAGGGCTCAGCCTGTCATCGTCCTGTCAGCGTCAACCGGCAAGAGCTTTGGCCTGCTCGACCACTTGGCCGGGCGGGCGCTGGGCGAAAACCCGCAGCAAATCGGTGGTGTCGCGGGCCGATACGGGCCGGGAGAAGAGATAGCCCTGCCCCATCGTGCAGCCGAGGTCGCACAGGATTTCCACCTGCCGCGACGATTCGATACCCTCGGCGACAACCTTCATATTGAGGTTGCGGGCAATGTCGAACATAGCGCGCACCACCACTTCGCCCGCCTTGTCGACACCGAGGCGCTCGACGAATGACCGGTCGATCTTGATGATGTCGACGGGAAAGCTCAGCAGATGGGTCAAAGAGGCAAAACCGGTGCCGAAATCATCCAGCGCCACGAGCAGGCCCTGGGCGCGCAGCGCCTCTACCGCGTGGGGTACGGTACGATCACTGCCACCCATGAACACCGATTCATTGACTTCGAGCACGATGTGGTGGAGCGGCACGTTCTGGGCGTCGAAAATGGTAGCGATGCGCTCGGCGAGGTTGCCGCGCTGGAAATCGCCCGTCGTGACATTCACCCCCACATGCTGGAACGGGATGTCTTCATCGAGCCAGAAGCGAATATCGCGCGCCACCTGTTCGAGCATGCGCCCGGTCAGTTCATAGGCGATGCGGGGGTCATCCAGACCGGCGTGAAACTCACCGGCCGTAACGATGCGTCCATCTGGCATGGCCAGGCGCGCCAAAGCTTCGAGGCCAACGATTTCGGCGCTCTCGAGACGAACGATGGGCTGGTAATAGGGCAGAACCCTGCCCTCGGTCATGGCCTGATCGAGCTGACGCACCATGGCGAAGCGTTGCACCATGGCGGTGCGCAGATCAGCCTGGAACGGCAAATAGCAGCCGCGATGGCTCTGCTTGGCCTGATAGAGCGCAAAATCGGCATTCTGACACAATGTATCGGCGTCACCACCGTCGATGCCAAACACCGCTCCGCCCATGGTCACATGCACTTCAATGCTCTGGTCGCCCATCGCCACCATGCCGGCCGTGGCGGCAAGCACGGACTGGGCAATCTCGCTCAGTGTGCGATGGTCGTAGCACTCGGCCACCAGGATGGCCATTTCGTCCCCGCCCAGACGACAGGCGGTCAGGCGTGGACCGCAGGCCGCCAGACGCGCCGCAACGGCGCGGATCAGCGCGTCGCCGGCGGCATGACCGATGGAATCGTTGACCTGTTTGAGATGATCGATATCGAGCATGATGAGCCCGAAGGGCCGTGCCTTGTCGATCAGGCGGGCCAGAACATCATTGAAATGGCCGCGATTGGGCAGGCCTGTCAGCGCATCGAAGTAGGCCAGGCGATGATTTCTGGTGCGGACCGCCTCGTGCTCGATGGCCAGAGCGCAAAGATGCAGGCAGGTGGCGACGATCTTGCGCTCAAGATCTGTCGGCGCGCGGGGCGTGCAATAGTAGAAGGCAAAGGTGCCGACCACCTGTCCCGCGCCATTGCGTATCGGGCTCGACCAGCAGGCGCGCAATCCCAGCGGCGAAGCCAGATTGCGGAAATCGGCCCAGAGCGGATCGGTGGCGATGTCGAAGACTTCAACCGGCTGATTGCGCCACGCCGCAGTGCCGCACGACCCGACCCTTGGGCCAATGGGTACATTTTTGACTGCCTCCGAATATGATTGTGGCAGGCTCGGACCGGCCAAAGGCTGCAGGCGGCGCTGATCATCGATCAAAAGGATGGAACATATAACGTCCGGCGCCGCCTTCTCCACGCGACGGCACAATATATTGCCGGCTTCGGCCAGGCTATCGCCACGCGCGACGGCCTCCAGTACTTCGGACTGAAGGCGCAAAAGCAGTTCGGTATCGCTGGCAACCATGCCCTGCTCCGTGGATCGCTACGAAAACAGTACAATGGCGGCGTAAACAGAGCGTTGGCACCCAATTCGCGATTGCGACAATTGTATTGACGGCCTCGCAAGGCAGAAGCGTCTGAATTGTTGAAGAAAACAGGCGGACCAATGCACGCTCGGCTAGGTCAATCTCGACTTCTACGGAAGAGAAAGGTGGTGCCCAGAGCCGGAATCGAACCAGCGACACGCGGATTTTCAATCCGCTGCTCTACCAACTGAGCTATCTGGGCTTACCATGGATGGTCGGGCTTGGTGGACCGGACGGGCGGCTTATAGTGGCTTTGGGGGGGGCTGTCCAGCAAGGAGGGCCAAGAAATTCACAGGGTGAGCAATTTCTGCGAAAACCAAGCAATTGCAAGAGGATCGGGAACGCGTCGGCTTTCGGAAGAGCCAGTGACGCGCCGAGCGCCACTGGCTCTGATTGTGATACTCAGTTGGCGAGCAATGCGGCACGCACGTCGTCGATCACGACGCCGAAGCTGATGGGACCGACGGACTGGTTCCAGGGCTCAATATTGACGCGATAGACATGGCCGGCGAGCACGGCGGGAAGGCGCTGCCAGAGTTCGCTGGCTTCGATCGAACCCATGCGATCTTCGTCCTCGACCATGAGGAAGATGTGGTCGGCGGTGAGTTGGGGGATGTTTTCCAGAGAGATTTCCTGATGATCTTCCGCCAGCGGCACCATGTCATGCGGGGTGAGGCCCAAATCTTCGAACAGGACCGGCCCGGCGCGGCGGGCGCCGCCATAGACCCGGATGTCCTTTTCGCGCACACGCAGCAACAGGACGGTTTCGTCCGGACGGGCGGCAGCCAGTTCGGCCTTGGTTTCGGCTGCCTTGGCGTCGTAGGCGGCGATGGTTGCCTCGACGACTTCGGCACGGCCAAGGGCTTCTCCAAGGCCGCGATACCAGTCGCGCCACTCCTTTTCCGGCTCGTCGAGCAGGATGGTGGGGGCGATATCGGTGAGGCGTTGGTAATTGTCCTCTTGCTGCTTGGCCTGGGCGAGAATGAGGTCGGGCTCCAGGGTCAGCACCAGCTCAAAATCGGGGTCGGAATGATTACCGACCGTGGCGGTGTCCTTGAGGGCATCGGCCAGCTGGCTGGGCATGCCGGAAGGACGATCCACCGAACCGATCGGCGCCAGGCCCATTGCCGCCAGAGCCTCGGCAAACACATTGTGCAGGGTGACGATGCGCGCTGGATTGGCCGGGATTTCAGTCTGCCCGGCGGCATGTTCAACCAGCCGGCTGGTTTCGGTTGAGGAAACCACCTGGGCGATTTGCGCCATGGATGGGGTGGCGAGGCCGGCAAAGCCGATCAGCGCGGCGACAGACAGACGCATCCAGCGGGAAGCGGTCATGGGGGAACTCCAAGCCCAAAGGCTTTAACTTGATTTTTATATTCAAGTAATTGCGTCGCGGGCTTGAGCTTGTCAAGCGCGTTGCGGCGTCAGCTGTCGCTGTCGTCATCCGGCATGGGCTCGTCGTCGCGAGCCGGGATGACGTAATTGCCGGAGAGCCAGCGATTGAGATCGATGTCGGCGCAGCGTTTGGAGCAGAAGGGCTTGAAGGCCTCGACGGTTGGCTTGCCGCAGACCGGGCATTTCCGGGGGCTGGGATCGGTCATCAGACGCCCGACAGGGAGGACTGGTTGAGCCAGTTGAAATGCACCGGATAGCCCTCGCCGGCCAGCAATTGCGCGGTTTCGTGCAATGGCAGCCCGACGACCGCGGAATAGGAACCGGAGAGCTTGACCACGAAAGCGCCGGCAATGCCCTGAATGGCATAACCACCTGCCTTGTCGCGCCATTCGGCGCTGGCGAGATAGGCTTCCATCTCCTTGTTGGAGAGGCGCTTGAAGCGAATGCGGGTTTCAACGAGGCGGTGACGCCGGGCGCCGGACGGGGTGATGAGGGTAATGCCGGTATAGACGCGATGGGCGCGACCGGAGAGGAGGCGCAGGCATTCGGTGGCCTCTTCCATGGTCTCTGCCTTGGGCAGGACCCGGCGGCCCACGGCAACCACGGTATCGGCGCCCAGAACCAATGCATTGGCGCCGAAGCCGGCAATGCGAGCCTTGTGCTGAGCCGTCAACGCCTTGAGGTCGGCCAGGCGCTGCGCCAGCTTGCGCGGCAACTCGCCCTTTTCAGGCGTCTCATCGACATGGGCCGGCACCAGATGCTCGGGCTCAATGCCGATCTGGTTCAGCAGCGCCAGGCGACGCGGCGAAGCCGAAGCCAGAATGAGATCGGGACGGCTGGCCATTCGCAGATCAAGCTCCGTTGCTCTAGGACGGCCCTTCGCGTGGCTCGGGGCGTTCGTCGCTCAAAACGATCCATAGGACCGTTTTGACCACCGCAGAAGTGGTCGCGCCAAACCTACTTGAAGCGGTAGGTGATACGACCCTTGGTCAGATCGTAGGGGGTCATTTCGCACAGCACCTTGTCGCCGGCCAGAACGCGAATGCGGTTCTTGCGCATGCGCCCAGCGGTGTGCGCGATGATCTCATGTTCGTTTTCGAGCTTCACGCGGAATGTCGCGTTGGGAAGCAATTCGGTGACCACGCCCGGAAATTCGAGCACTTCTTCCTTGGCCATACTTTCTCCTGAGAAGGCCCCCATGCGCCATTGGTGGCTGGCCGGGGCCGCAAATTGGGCGGAACCTACTTCAATTCAATTGTTTTGTGAACCACCGGAAACGAGTGGTTCCAAACGCTCGCGCACGCGGCGGCGAAGACTGTCGCGCAATTCGCGATAGGCGTTGAGCACCATGTCCCGACTGCCCTCCACCAGCGAGGGGTCCGCAACGGCCCATTCCTCGATGGCGCCGGCCTCGAGCCCCTTGCGACGCACCGCTTCGGGCGCATCGTCGGAGAGGGTGATGACGAGATCGAAATGGTTGGCGACCAGTTCGTCGAGGATGTGCGGCGTGTGCACGCTCATATCGATGCCGATTTCCTCCATGACCTCGTGCACGAAAGAATCAGCCTTGCCGCCATTGACCCCGACCGAGCGGGCAATCAGCCTGCCCGGAAACGACTGGCGCGCCAAAGCGGCGGCAATGGGCGAGCGCACCGAATTCATGGAACAGACAAAGAGCACGGTTGGCAATTCGCTGGTCGCCTCGTCGATGCGGCTGGCATAGGGCTGAACCGCGCAGATGAGCGTGAACAGGCGCCGGGCCGTATTGAGGTCGATGACCAGCTTGTTGTCGAGCCGAGTACGCAGCAGTTCGGCCGCTTCATTATGCATGCCGCGCCTTGCCATATCGACGGTTTCGATCTGAAAGGGCTGGGCCGATTTGATGGCCTCGTAATAGGCCTCGCGGATGCGGAAATAGTCGCGGATGAGGCGACGAAACGGGGTCAGCGACAGATAGTGGGCGGCTATCGGCTGGAAGGTCTCGGGATTGCGCACATCGAGCACGATGTAGTTGCCGACAATGGAGACGTGTAGCGCATAAGGCCCAACGGCATCGACGCGCGCGGGGCGGAAACTATTGCTTTCGAGCAGATCGTAAATGGCAATGCGCCATTCATGCACCTCGTCGGGATTGATCGAGGTGATCGTATTGGGGTCGAGCGTGACGGTGACCAGTCTGTCCCGGTCGGCCACCTTCTGCTCTGTGCCCATTGAAATGCTCAAGAGTTCAACCTGATGGAGATGGAACGGCCATGGCCATCGAGCCCTTCGACACCGGCAATGGTGACGGCGGGCTGGGCCAGAGCCGAAAGCGAGGACGGCGTGCAGCCTAGGATAGAGGTGCGCTTCATGAAGTCGAGCACGCCCAGCCCCGAGGCAAAGCGGGCCGAGCGCGCCGTGGGTAGGACATGGTTGGAGCCGCCGACATAGTCGCCAATGGCTTCGGGCGTATGGTGGCCGAGGAAAATCGCCCCGGCATGGCGGATGGCGGGGAGCAGCTTTTCCGGCTCGTCCAGCGCCAGTTCGACATGTTCGGAAGCGATGCGATTGGCGAGGACGGCGGCTTCGTCGAGCGAGGCCACTGTGATGACGGCGCCAAATTCGTTCCAGCCGTCGCGGGCGATGTTTTCCTTGGGCAGCAGGGCCAATTGCCGGTCCATTTCGGCCTCGACGGCATCGGCAATATCGGGATCGGTGGTGACGAGGATGGACTGGGCACCGCCCCCGTGTTCAGCCTGGGCGATCAGGTCGGCGGCGATCCAGGCCGGGTTCGCCGAGCGATCGGCAATGACCAGCACTTCGGAAGGGCCGGCAATCATGTCGATACCCACCTGTCCGAAGACCTGACGCTTGGCTGTCGCCACATAGGCATTGCCCGGCCCGACCACCTTGTCGACGCGGGAAATGGTCTCTGTGCCGTAGGCCAGGGCCGCGACGGCCTGCGCGCCGCCAATGCGATAAATCTCGGTGACCCCGGCAATCTGCGCGGCGGCGAGAATTGCCGGATTGATCTCGCCATTGGGCGTCGGCACGACCATGGCAATGCGCTCGACGCCCGCGACATTGGCCGGCACGGCATTCATCAGCACCGATGACGGATAGGAGGCCAATCCCCCCGGCACATAAAGGCCTACGGCGTCCACAGGGGTCCAGCGCGAGCCGAGCGTCACGCCCAGCGCATCTGTATAGACATGATCGGTGGGCCGCTGCTTTTCGTGGTGGGATTTTATCCGATCATGGGCCGTCTGGAGGGCGGCGCGCACCTTGGCCGGAACCTCTGCTGCGGCAGCGGCGATTTCCTCCGGCTTGAAACGCAGGGTCGCGGCACTGACATTGGCCTTGTCGAACCTGTTGGTCAGCGCGACGACCGCTTCGTCACCCTTGGTGCGCACGTCATGGATGATCGCATCCACGGCCTGCCCGACCTCGTGGCTGGACTCCCGCTTGCTCGACAACAGATCGGCGAAACGAGCGGCAAAATCGGTGGCGGCGCTGTCTAGGCGAAGAGGCATGGATTGCTTTCCAGATGGGATACGGCCCCCGAGGCAAACGGGAGGCAAGTTGCCTGCCAGCACCCCCTCCCAACCTTCCACGTCAAGGGGGAGGTGCAGGGCCGGTGATCGGGGTCAAATCTTGCTACAAACTCGATAGCCACCTCCCCCTTGACGGGGGAGGCCGGGAGGGGGTGTGCCATCTGCGCGACCAAAGCCTCCTCTATCCCAGATCATGCGCCGGTTTGGCGCTCGCCGCCCAGGCGGCGCCGAGATCGGCAAGGCGGGCTTCGAGATAGTCGACGCTTAGGCGGACCGTGCCGCCGCCGGCAAAGCGCAATTCGACAATGCCGGAGGGGGCATCGGTCGGCTGGAAATGGATATCGAGCAATTCCAGAACGCCTTCGGGCGCTGCCGGGTCGAAACCGGCAAAGGCGGCGTTGGCGACACCATCGAAATGCAGCGCCGCGCGCTTGCGCAGGCCCTTGCTCCGCTTGTTGTCCTCAGACCAGTCAAAGCGGTTCATCAACAGGGCGAAGCGGCGATCGGCGCGCGCATAGCCCATGTCGGCAACGCGGATAACAGCGTCCTGAACATGAGCGGAGACGACTTCGAGGTCTTCGGTATCAAGCGCGATAAGCTTGAGATCGGTCATGGAATTGCCCTGCTAGCGTGGAGTGACCCTATCTGGTCATCCAGACTTCGATCTACAAGTTTGAGGGCATGGGGGCAATGCGTGGATTGAACTGGCTGACGCTGGAAACAAGCAGCCCCGCCCGGCATACCCTCAAGAATGAGGCGGCCGGGCGGGGTTTCAGCGATGACGTTTACTGTCGCATGCGGTGAAGGAGGCCCTGGCCCCCTCCCCATTCCTGACTATCCGGCCAGGCGCTCAATCTCGGCGCCGCAGCGGGAAAGCTTTTCTTCCAGACGCTCGAAGCCACGATCAAGGTGATAGATGCGGTTGACCACGGTTTCGCCCTTGGCCGCGAGGCCGGCGATGACCAGAGACACCGAAGCGCGCAGGTCGGTCGCCATGACCTGTGCGCCCTTGAGCTGGGCCTTGCCGCGGATGGTCGCCACCTGTCCGTCCACCGAAATATCGGCGCCGAAGCGGGCCAGTTCGGCGACATGCATGTAGCGGTTTTCGAAAATGGTCTCGCGGATATGGCTTGTCCCCGAACTCATGGTCATCAGCGCCATGAACTGGGCCTGCAGGTCGGTGGGGAAGCCGGGGAATGGATCGGTTTCGACATCGACAGGCAGGATACCATTACCGTTGCGACGCACACGCAGGCCATTGGCTTCCGTGCTGAGCTCGGCACCGGTCCGGGCGAGAATATCGAGCGCCGCCTGCAAATGTTCGGGCCGCGCGCCCTTGAGCAGCACATCGCCGCCGGTCATGGCCGCCGCCATGGCGAAAGTGCCGGTTTCGATACGGTCCGGGATGACATCCACGGTGGCGCCATGCAGCCTGTCCACGCCTTCGACTGTCAGCGTACGGGTGCCGATGCCGGAAATTTTCGCGCCCATGGCCACGAGGCATTCGGCGACATTGGTGATTTCGGGCTCCTGCGCCGCATTCTCGATCACCGTGGTGCCGCGCGCCAGTGTAGCGGCCATCAGAATGGTGTGGGTAGCGCCCACCGAAACCTTGGGGAAGCTGACCGTGGCGCCGACCAGCCCGCCCTTGGGCGCGCGGGCGACGACATAGCCGTCATCGATGTCGATTTCAGCGCCGAGGGCCTTCAGCCCATAAAGGAACAGGTCCACCGGCCGCGTGCCGATGGCGCAGCCGCCCGGCAGAGACACGCGAGCCTCGTGGCAGCGGGCCAGAAGCGGCCCGATGACCCAGAAACTGGCGCGCATTTTGGACACCAGCTCATAAGGTGCGGTGGTGTCGACAATGTCGGCGGCATGAAAGGTCATGCGCTGACCCACACCGTCTTCCTCGCCGCGACGGCGGCCATGCACGGCAATATCGACGCCGTGGTTTTCCAGAATGCGTTCGAGCTGCTTAACGTCGGCAAGGCGCGGCACATTGGTCAGCACCAGCGGCTCATCAGAGAGCAGCGATGCGATCATCAATGGCAGGGCGGCGTTCTTGGCGCCGGAAATGGGGATTTCGCCCCGCAATTGATTGCAACCGACCAGACGGATACGATCCATGAAAGAAGTCCTCAATACTTGGCCCAAAACGGGCCTGCTACCTGATGGGAGGTAGGCGAGGTCTTCGTTGCCACGTAAGCCAGACCAGCCGTTCTCTAGAAAAGTGACGCCGGAGCGTCCGCAGAGTTAGTTCGCCCGAAAATGGTTTACGGTTTCTTGTCAGTGTCCGTTTCGGGTGCCTCGGATGCAGAATCAGCACTGTCCACTGTCGAACGCGCCCTCGCCTGCTCCTTGCGGCGCTTCAAGTTTTCACGCAGCTTTGCGGCCAATCTTTGCTCGCGCGCCGCAGCCTGTTCGGTTTTGCCCATTGCCAATCCGGCTCGATGAATCGACGCAGCGGTAGATAGGCCGTTTTTGGCCTTGCGTCGAGATTATCCCTATGGCAAAGGAGCCCCCGTTGTCGCACGGCCCTGCCTGCGGCGACCATGACGGGTTCGCCAGACGACCCGAAGGCATGCTGCCGTAGCTCAGTGGTAGAGCACTCCCTTGGTAAGGGAGAGGCCGACAGTTCAATCCTGTCCGGCAGCACCAGTTTCTCCTCCGTCACAACTTCTCAGCGTTTTCCCACTCTTTGCGTGGCTGCGCGGGTATTGGCGCTGTGTCGCGATTTCGGGGGAACTGTGGCGCGATTGAGGCGTTGGGCTGGAACGACCAACGGGAGAGCGTCATGGCCGAGCATGTTCCGTCGCATCAGAATAGAAGGGGTTTCGGGTTCTGGTGGACCATGCTGGTCGCGATTGTTTTGCTGGTCTTTGGAGCACCAATCGCCTTCGGCGGGGCCTATCTCATCACCCTTGGCGGGTCGTGGTATTATCTGCCAGCGGGCATCGGGCTCCTGATCACCGCATGGTTCCTGTTCCGCCGCGATATGAGTGCGGTCTGGGCCTATATCATCACCTATGTCGGCACAGTGATCTGGGCGTTTTGGGAGGCTGGCCTCAATGGCTGGGCCCAGGTGCCGCGCCTTGTGGCGCCCACCGTCGTGCTGATCCTGGTTCTGTCGACGCTGCCGGTCCTGCGCGGCTCGATCCGGCGCTTCGGCACCGGCTTCGCGGCCACGGCGGTGACCATTGTCGGGCTTTTCGGGGTCATGGGCGTTGCCAATCACGGCGTTGAGGCCAGTTTTGCGCAGGAAGAAGCGGTTCCCGAACCGGCGCCGGTGGACACCGCGCCCGATCCGCTGACGCCCGGCGATGGCGTACCGGCGCCCGAAGATTCGCAGGCAACGACCGAGGAAACGGCGGTCGAGCCGGTCCCCGAGCCCGTAAGCTATGTCATGCCGGAAGCGGGCGCGGACTGGCCCGCCTATGGCGGCACCCATCACGCGACGCGATACTCGCCGCTTTCCCAGATCACAAAGGAGAATGTGGGCGAACTCGAACTGGTCTGGGAATACCGCACCGGCGACATGCCGGAAGAGGACGAACGCTATTCCAACCAGAATACGCCGCTCAAGATCGGCAATCAGCTGCTCATCTGCTCGGCCATGAACAAGGTCATTTCGGTGGACGCCCAGACTGGGCTCGAACGCTGGCGCTATGACCCGCAAGTGTCGAGCGATGCCATTCCCTATAACGCCACCTGTCGGGGGCTGGCCTATTATGCCTCGCCTACTCTGGACAGCACCGCATTCTGTGCTGAGCGCGTGATCATGAACACGCTCGATGCGCGGCTGATCGCCGTCGATGTGCAGACCGGTCAGCTCTGCACCGATTTCGGCCAGGGCGGGATTGTCGACCTCGAAGAGGGCATCGGCCATACCGTTCCGGGCTGGTACGCGCCGACCTCGCCGCCCACGATCGTGCGTAATGTCGCTGTGGTCCATTCGCAGGTGCGCGACAATCAGCGCCGCGATGCCCCCTCGGGCGTGGTGCGCGGTTATGATGCGGAAACGGGAGAAATGCTCTGGGCCTGGGATATGGGCCGGCCGGGCGAAAAGGGCCTGCCGCCGGAAGGCGAGACCTATACGCGCGGCACGCCCAATGTGTGGACCATCGCATCGGGCGACAATGAGCTGGGCCATGTCTATCTGCCGCTTGGCAATTCGGCCGTCGATTATTGGGGCGGCATGCGCTCGGAAGAGGAAAACACCTATTCCACTGCACTGGTGGCGCTCGATGTCACCACGGGCGACGTCGCCTGGTTCTACCAGACCGTGCATTACGACATCTGGGATTATGACCTTGGTTCGCAAGGCTCGCTGGTGGACTTCCCGACTGCCGATGGGCCTGTTCCGGCGCTGATCCTGCCCACCAAGCAGGCCATGTTCTGGATTTTCGACCGGCGCACGGGCGAACTGCTGGTCGAGGTCGAAGAGCGCCCGGTGCCGCAGGGTGGTGTCGAGCCGGAACGGCTGTCGCCGACCCAGCCATTCGTTGTGGATTTTCCCAATCTGCTGCAGCCCGACCTGCTTGAGAAAAACATGTGGGGCATGACGCCTCTCGATCAGCTGTGGTGCCGTATCCAATATCGGCAGGCCGCCTATGAAGGCATCTATACCCCACCCACCGACGACCGGAACTGGATCCAGTTCCCCGGCTATAATGGCGGCTCCGACTGGGGCGGCGTGGCCGTGGATCCGGTGCGCAATATCATGGTGGCCAATTACAACAACACCGCCAATCTCAATCGCCTGATCCCGCGCGAGGAAGTGGACGCGATGGGTGTGCGGTCCATCGATCAGGGCGGCCGCGAAGATGGTGCGCCCACCAATGTCAGTCCGCAGGGCGATACGCCATGGGGCATCAAGGTCAATGCCGGCTGGCGCGTGCCGTTTACCGACATGCTTTGCACCGAGCCTCCCTATGGCGGCATCACGGCCATCGACCTCACCACGCGAGAGGTTCTCTGGGACAAGCCGTTCGGCACAGCCCGCAAGAATGGCCCCTTCGGTATTCCCTCCATGCTGCCCTTCGATATCGGCACACCCAACAATGCCGGGGCCGTGGTCACCGAGACCGGGCTGATCTTCATCGCCGCGACCACCGACGATCTGATCCGCGCCATGGATATCGAGACCGGCGAGGTGCTGTGGGAGGCCGAGCTGCCCGCGGGCGGCCAGGCTGGGCCGGCCATGTATGAGGTGGATGGCCAGCAATTCCTCGTCATCAATGCCGGCGGCCACACTTTCATGGAAACGCCGATCGGGGACTATTTCCTCGCCTATGCGCTGCCGGAAACGGGGGCGAGTGTGGCGGAAATGACCGGTGCTGAAGATTAGCGGCTGGGCCACGGTGCCAAACGGCACTGGATGCGGCCCCCTCCCCCTCGCGGGGAGGGATGGGGTGGGGGGATGAGAGCCGCGAAATCGAGCGTGGTGCGCACCCCCTCCCATCCTCCCCGTCAAGGGGGAGGTGCCCAGCCGTTAGGTGGGGAAGCATCCAGCCAGGAGCCAATCCATTCGGCTCGACCAAACAAACGGAGCGGAAATGGATCAAGCGTCAGCCTTTTCCTTCGATATGAGCTATTGCGGTCCGCCGCCGCTACCGGCGGAGTTGTGGAGCCGCTGGAATTTCGAGCCGGGCCTCCTGCTCGGCCTTGCTTTCGTGGCCGGTCTCGGCCTCTGGCTCCTGCGCAGCGCAACCAGGCAGCGACGACTTGCTTTCGCTTCCGGCTGGCTGCTGGCCGCAGTCCTATTCGTCTCGCCGCTCTGCGCGCTGACCGTGAGCCTGTTTTCGGCGCGGGTGGCGCATCATGTGGTGCTCACCATGATCGTTGCGCCGCTACTGGCACTGGCGCTGCCGGTCACCTGGGGTCGGAGCACGCGGCTTCTGCCGCCGCTGGCTTTGTCCACGGCGGCTTTGTGGCTCTGGCACAGCCCCGACCTTTACGCGGCAGCCTTCACCCATCCCGCGATTTATTGGACCATGCAGGCGAGCCTTCTCGCCAGTTTTGTCTGGCTATGGGTGGGTCTGCTGCGGAGCGCGGCGCCGATGGCGGCCGGTATTGCTGCATTATCGAGCGCCATCCAGATGGGCATGCTCGGCGCGCTACTGGTCTTTGCCGGCCAGCCGCTTTACCTGCCCCATTTTGCCACCACCCTGCCCTTCGGGCTCGCGCCGCTGGATGACCAGCAAATGGGCGGGTTGATCATGTGGGTGCCGGCCAATCTGCCGCTGCTGGCGCTGGTCCTCTGGCGGCTCGTTGACACCCTCAATCCGCAACAGGCCCCGTCCCGATGATCGTGACCTGGCTCAAATTCATCCATGTCGCCACGATTGCCTTGTGGAGCGCGGGGCTGATCGCCCTGCCCTTCCTCTATCTGCAACGCCGGGGATTGCAGGACGAGCCACTGCACAAGCTGCATGCCTTTACCCGGTTTTTCTATGTGGCATTGGTGTCGCCCGCCGCCTTCGTCGCTATCGGCTCTGGCACGGCGCTGATCTTTCTGATGGCGACCTATGAAAACTGGTTTTCCGCCAAGCTCCTGGCCGTGGCGGTCATGACCGGCATCCATATCTTTTCGGGCCTCATGATCCTGCGCCTGTTCGAGCCGGGGCGGTATTACCCGCTATGGCGGTTTATCGCCGTCGTCTCGCTGACCCTTGTGGTGGTCAGCACCATTCTGGCGCTGGTTCTTGGCAAACCGCACCTGCAATGGCCCCAAATGCTGGCGGACCTGTTCAGGCCGGGGCGGCTGGGCGAGATCGCCCAACCCTTTATTGCCTGGATGAAATGAGGAGGCCGACACCATGATCGAAAATCAGCTTGCCTCCATGCCAGCCGGCAAAAGCGGCGGCCATGCTGCCCAGAAAGGACAGCATCAGTCCGCTGGGCAGCACCGTTTCCGGCCAGAAGATGCGCAGGCCCGCATTGGCGCCGACAATGGCCAGCATGACCATGGCGGCTATGGCATGGTTCCAGCTGGCAACGCGAACGCGAATCCCCGGAACGGCCAGCAGCTCGGCCGTGCCGACAATGGCCGCGAGCACGCCGAAGACAAAAGCCGCGCCGGCCGACCACAGGCCCACCTCAAGCCAGAACACATCGCCGGTGAACCAGTAGAAAATGTCCACGCCCAGCGTCGAAATGACGAAGGCGATGGGGAAATGTACCAGCATGGCGTGGATCGGATGGCCGGCAACGGCAATGGCGGAGCTGGCATCCTGTTCGGCCACTTCGCGAATATGGGGATTGGGATGGCCAGCATGCGCCTCCTGCCCCTCTTCCATGCTGATTTCCCGCTCCTCGGGCGTGCTTGTCGAATTGCTCACCGGAAACTCCCCCATCTCAAGACGCTTGCACTCTGTGCAACGCCTGTTGTGCTCGCAGGTTGCAGTGGGGACCTTTCGACTCTCGACCCTGCCGGACCCCGCGCCGCAAACCTGGCCATGCTGTGGTGGGTGATGTTCTGGGGGTCGGTGGTGCTGTTCGGCCTCGTCATGGGGCTTTTTGCCCTGGCCTATCTGCGCAGCGATCTCGTCGCCCGGCTAAAACCGGTCCATTGGATTGTCGGTGGGGGTCTAGTGCTGCCCATTCCGGTTCTGGTGCTTTTGACGGGCACCGCTCTGGTGCTGGGCGAGCAATTGCTGCCCCATGGCAACGCCCCGTTGCGGATCGGAGCGGAGGCGCATCGCTGGTCCTGGCAGTTTTCCTACCCAGAGGGCTCCGTCTCTGACCAACAGACGCTGCATATCCCAGCGGGAGAACCAGTCGACATCGTTGTCACGGCCAGCGACGTCATCCACTCCTTCTGGATTCCCCGGCTCGGCGGCAAGATCGACGCCATTCCGGGCCATACCAATATCATCCGGCTACAAGCCGATGAGCCCGGCATCTATTGGGGCCAGTGCGCCGAATATTGCGGCACCGGCCATGACGGCATGATCTTCCGAGTCGAGGCGCATGATGCTGACGATTTTGCGGCATTGATGGGGGATGGGCTGTGAAGCGGACTTTTCAGGACTTAACCATCGCCTTCTGCGTACGATCGACCCGGAGTGAGCCGTTGCAAAATCGGCTCTCGGTTTCGCAATCTCCACCGGCGGAACACCTCCCCCTTGACGGGGGAGGATGGGAGGGGGTGGGGGGAGCCCCGATGTCCGAGCGCGTTAGTCCCCCTGCCCATCCCTCCCCGCGAGGGGGAGAGTGCTCCATCGTGGCCATTGCCCTACTGGATACCCACGAGAAGCGAATTTCGCCATGAGCACTTCTGGCCCCTCCCCCATCCGCCTGCACAAGCAACTCGAGCGCATCTGGATGACGCCGCCGGGCATCGGCCGGCTCTCCAGCGTCAATCACACCTTTCTGGGCAAACGCTTCATGGTGGTGGCGCTGACTTTCTTCGCCATTGGCGGTCTGCTGTCCATGCTGATCCGGGCGCAATTGGCGACACCCAACAGCGCCTTTATCGGGCCCGAACTCTACAACCAGATTTTCACCATGCATGGCACGGTGATGATGTTCCTCTTCGCCATTCCCATGTTCGAGGGCTTCGTCATCTATATGCTGCCCAAGATGCTGGGCAGCCGCGACATGGCCTTTCCCCGGCTCACCGCCTATGGCTTCTGGTGCTATCTTTTCGGCGGCATGATCCTGATCGGGGCCATGCTGGTTGGCGCGGCGCCCGATAGCGGCTGGTTCATGTATACCCCGCTCTCGTCCAAGCCCTATACGCCCGGCATCAATGCCGATGTCTGGCTGCTCGGCATCACCTTTGTCGAAATCTCGGCGGTGACGGCGGCCATCGAGATTTTCGTCTCCATCCTCAAAATGCGCGCGCCCGGCATGTCGCTGACGCGCATGCCGCTTATGGGCTGGTATATGCTGGTCACCTCGGGAATGATGATCATCGGCTTTCCGCCGCTGATCCTGGGCTCGATCCTGCTGGAAATCGAGCGGGCCTTTGATCTGCCCTTTTTCGATCCCACGCGCGGCGGCGATCCGCTGCTGTGGCAGCACCTCTTCTGGCTCTTTGGGCACCCGGAAGTTTACATCATCTTCCTGCCCGCAGCCGGGGCGCTCTCGACCATCATTCCGGTCTTTGCGCAGAGGCAAATCCTGGGCTATCGCGCCATTATCGCGGCCATCGTCGCCATGGGCTTTTTGTCCTTTGGCCTCTGGGTGCATCACATGTTCACCGTGGGCATTCCGCATCTGGCCTTGGCCTTCTTTTCGGCGGCGAGTGCGCTGGTCGCCATTCCAACAGCAGTGCAGATCTTTGCCTGGTTGGGCACGCTGGCCTCGGGCAAGCCGCGCTGGGACATTCCCATGCTCTATGTCTTCGGCTTCTTTTTCGTCTTCGTCATCGGCGGGCTGACCGGGGTGATGCTGGCCATGGTGCCGTTCAACACGCAGGCGCATGACAGCTACTTTGTGGTGGCGCATCTGCACTACGTTCTGGTGGGCGGGTTCGTCTTTCCCATGTTGGCCGGGCTTTACCACTGGCTGCCCCATATCACCGGCAAGCAGAGCCTTTACCGGCTATCCATTCCGGCCTTCTGGCTGATCTTCATCGGCTTCAACATGACCTTCTTCCTCATGCACCTGACCGGGCTCATGGGCATGCCGCGCCGCATTTCGACCTATCCCTCGAACTGGGGCTGGGACTGGCTCAACCTCCTGTCCTCCGTGGGTGGCTTTATCCTCACCATGGGCTTCGCACTTGTGCTTGCCGATATCGTGCTGCAAGCCCGCTTCGGCCGCTGGTTCCGGCGCGATCCATGGCAGGCACAGACGCTGGAATGGGCAACGCCGACCCCGCCGCCGAGTTACAATTTCGCCGCCATTCCCCGCATCGATGCACGGGCGGACGGGCTGGCGCCGGCCCTGATCGGCCCCGGCCTTGCCGGTGGCCATGGCTATCTCGGTTTTGCCCGCAACAACGATCAGGAAACGCTGGGCGTCGACATCGCCACGGGCGAGCCCGAACACCTGATCATCCTGCCCCGCCGCACCTATCTGCCATTGTTCACCGCGCTGGCCACCAGCACCTTCTTTCTGGCGCTGCTGTTCGGCCTCTATTGGCTGGCCCCGTTCGGTGCCTTGCTGACGCTGGTCATGTTCCTGTTCTGGCCGACCAGTCTGGGCGAAAAGCAGGATCATGGTCCTGTCGATATCGGCATGGGTGAAGCCGTGCCGCTCGATGTGGAGAGCCCCGGCAATGTGAGCATTCTCGCCAACCGCACCGCCACGGTGATGAATGCCACGCTCTATGCCTCGCTGTTGTTCGGCGGACTTTTCTTGCTGGTCGTCGCGCCAAACTGGGACGGCATTGCTCCGCTCGACCTGCCCGTCTGGCCGGGCGTGGCCGCCGTCCTCACGAGCGGCGCGGCGGCCATTCTCACCATATTGCGGACCCACGCCACCATGGGCCGGCTTATCGGCGCGACTATCTTGCAGATTCTGGCGCTGGGCTTTCTCGTCACGCTGGTGCTGGCCGTACCTAACCCGACCGGCCATGCGCGGCAGGCGATCATCTTCGTGACGCTGGCCTACGCGGCTCTCCATTGTGGGCTGGGGGGCCTCATGGCTGGTCATGCCGCCTGGCGCGTCGCCCAGGGCTATGTCTCCGCCCGCAGGCAAACCGAACTGGTTCTGGCGCGGATATGGACCGTCTATGGGGCGATAGCGGTATGGCCGGCACTGGCCATTTCGACCCTGCTCGCAGTAGCGGGGAGCTCGGCATGAGCGAACAGAACAGGCGCGCACTGATCTTGCTGGTGGCCGGGTTTACCGTCTGGTCGGCGGCCTTTATCACGCTCTACGCGCTACAGGCGCTGGGCTGCGCATATGACTGGCCACACCATCGGCCAATCCTGATCGGCGCTTTCATTTTCTGGCTGGTTCCGCTGGGCTGGCTCGCCCTGCGCCGACCCGAAACCGGCGTCGAACCGGCAAGCTCTCTATCTATTGCCGCGCTCTGGGCGAACCGTGCCGCCTTGGCGGCGGGTGTCCTGGTCTTTGCGCCGGTCACCTTTGTGAGCGCCTGTCTTTAGGGCTTTCGCTAGCCCAACGCCGCTCGCAAAGCAGCGACCTTTTCGACGCTGGTGCGTCTTCGGGCCGGGCTGGAAAAGCCGAGCCTTTGTGCGGGAGAGCTCGCCGGCTCCACAGGCACCGAACAGGAGCCGTGAACCGCTCGCAGGTTCATGGCGGCGCGCAGGCTTGGGATGATTTTAGGGGACACGCCGGCCCCCGGCATAATGGTGATCCGCTCGCCAACATGGGTGGCAAGGCGGCCGACGACGTCCAACCCCTCGCTGACGGAGGCTGCGCCCCCCGATGTCAGGATCGTGTCAAAGCCCATGGCCATGGCGCTGTCCGCCGCCGCCAATGGGTCCGGCACAAGATCGAAGGCACGATGCAGGGTGCGGGCGAGACCGTCCGAGGCGGCCGCCAGACGCTCCAGCAGCGCCGTGTCGAGGCGACCATCGGGCAGGCTCGCGCCCAGGACCACGCCGGCCAGGCCGGCAGCGCGCATGGCGGCAATATCGGCCAGCAGCACCTCGGCCTCGGCCGCGGAAAACACGAAATCGCCGGGGCGGTGGCGGATCATGGCACGCACCGGAACCGGCGCTTTGGCCGCCAGCGCCACAAGCCCCGGCGTCGGGGTCAGCCCGCCCAGCTCCAGCGCAGAACACAGCTCGATCCGGTCGGCGCCCCCGGCAATGGCGGCGGCCAACCCTTCGGCATCATCGACGCAGACTTCGAGCAGCGTGCGGGTCATGCCTTGCTCCCAAGGCCGAGAATGGCGGCGCCTGCCAACCCCGGTTCACCGGGCAGACTGGCCTGCACGACCAGCGGTCGGTCGAGCCTGCGCAGGATGCGTTGCCGCACGGCACGGTCCAGCGCCTCAACCAGTGCGGTCACGCTGCCCAGCCCGCCGCCGACCGGGACAATGTCGGGCCCAACAATATTGACCACCAGCGCCAGCGGGCCGGCGAGAAGATCGATCTGGCACTCCACAGCCCGCGCCGCATCGGCATCGCCATTCAGCCATGCCGAAATAATCTCGGCGCTGGTTTGTTCATTGCCGAACAGGTGGCAGTAAAGCCGTTCCAGCCCGCGCGCACCGCCGACCGTATCGACGCAGCCAATCTGTCCGCAGCCGCAGGGCAGGCTTGGAATATTGACTGGCGGATTGCCCGCATGGGTGGCCGCGACCGGGCCATGGCCCCATTCACCCGCAAGCCCACCGGCCCCTACATAGATATTCCCGTCGATGACGAGGCCGCCGCCCACGCCAGTACCCAGAATGACGCCGAAGACCACGCGGTGTCCCTGCCCCGCTCCCGCCGTCGCCTCGGCCAGCACAAAACAATCGGCGTCATTGGCGACCAGAACCGGACGACCGAGCTTCTTGCCCAGATCATCGGCCAGATTGCGCCCATCTATGCAGGGAATATTGGCGCAGGTGACAATTCCGCTTTGTGGATCGACCACCCCGGTCACGGAAATGGCTATGGGCGCTGCTGGTGGCGCGCCGCCCTCTTCGACAAAGGCAGCGATGGCCGCGACGAAGGCGTCAAAATCACTCAGCGGCGTGGGAACCCGGCCCATGGCAACAATGTCGTGGGGCGTGGTGGCGGTGGCCGCCTTTATGGTGGAACCGCCAATGTCGAAACAGGTAATCATGGTGTGCAACCAGTATGGGTGCCCAGTCCTACGGCAATCGGCGGCGATGGGGCAAGTGGCGCTTGAGCATCCTCATCGAGGGTCGTATGGGTTGCGCAAAGAGGGAGAACCACCATGGCCCAGGATACACTTTACGAGATCATCGACCGGCGCTTTGGGACGAAAATCCAGGGCAATGCCGGCCTGGACGAGCTTTATTCCGGGTGCCGTTGGGCCGAGGGTCCGGTGTGGTTCGGCGATCATGACTGCCTCTATTTTTCCGACATCCCCAATCAGCGCGTGCTGCGCTACGAGGCGCGCGGCAATACGACAAGTACCTGGCTTACCCCTTCCAATTTCGCCAATGGCCATACGCGCGACCGAGAGGGCCGGCTGATTTCCTGCGAACACGGGCCACGGCAGGTCACCCGCACCGAGCTTGATGGTTCGATCACGGTTCTGGCCGACAGCTATGCGGGCAAAAGGCTCAATTCGCCCAATGATGTCGTGGTCACCTCGGATGGCGCGATCTGGTTCACCGACCCCACCTACGGGATCATTTCCGACTATGAGGGCTATATCTCGCCGTCCGAACAGGACGCGCATGGCGTCTATCGCATCGATGCCGGGAACGGCCATGTTGAGCGGGTGATCGATGATTTCGTCCAACCCAACGGCCTGGCCTTCTCGCCCGACGAATCCCGGCTCTATGTCGCCGATTCCGGTGCCAGCCATAATCCGGACGTGCCGCGCCATATCAGGGTTTTCGACATGGTGGATGGCCGCCCGGTCAATGGGCGCCCGTTCTGCAGCGTCGATGTGGGTATTCCCGACGGATTCCGCCTCGACAGTGACGGCTGGATCTGGTGGTCGGCGGGAGACGGGTTGCAGGGTTTCGATACTGACGGCGTGCGGGTCGGTCGCATTCGCGTGCCCCAGCCGGTCGCCAATCTCACTTTTGGCGGCCCGCGCCGCAACCGGCTCTACATCACCGCCACCAGCTCGCTCTATGCAGTCTATGTCAATGCGCGTGGCGCCAGCTTCTGCTGACGGCACAAAATGGCCGGCCTCCATAGTGGAAGCCGGCCGGCAATCATCAGGTCATAAAAAACGGTTTCTGGATCAGATCCAGTAGGGGGTCACGCCGTAATAGTCATAGACGCGGCGCCCGTTCTCGGCGGTCCAGAAATCTTCGTCTTCGCGCTCATATTTGGGCGCGCCTTCGAGCTGTTCCTTGGTGATATCGACGCGATAGCCGCCCAGGTGCTCATCGTAATTGAGCTTGGACCAGGGCAGCGGATAATGGTCGCTGCCAATGCCCAGAAAGCCACCAAAGCTCAGCACGGCATAGGACACTTTGCCACCGCGCTTTTCGACCAGGATGCGTTCGATCGAACCGATATGTTCGCCGGATGGATCGTAAACCTTGGTGCCTTCGACCTTGTCGGAAGCGATCAGGTCATGAGTTTCCTTGAGATCGGCAGTCGCCACGCGGGCGTCATCATAGGCCATTTTATCCTCCTTGCATGGGTGATGCAGGACGAACGTTGCTGAGCCGGGGAGGTTTCAGGCCTTATAAAAATGTGATCAGGCGACGAGGCGCGGCCGCCCGGCAGGACGGGGCCCATGTCGGCGCAGATGCTCGGCAAAGGCGTCGATCAGCATGGGGCGGGCAATAACATAGCCCTGGGCCAGATCGACATCGCCATGCTCGGCAAGCCATTCGAGCCGGTCGGCGCTCTCGACGCCTTCGACCACGACCGAGCGGCCGGAGGACCGCACCATGTCTATGGCATGTTCGAGCATGCGGCCCATCACCGACTGATCGGAGGCCATGGCGAAGGATCGGTCGAGCTTGACCCCGTCGATGGAGAGCGCAGCCAGCGTGTGCATGGACGAATAGCCGGCACCGAAATCGTCGATATAGACCTTGATGCCGGCCGAGCGCAGCTTTTCGATTTCGACCTGCGCCGTTTCGGGGCGGATTTCGGCGGTTTCGACCAGTTCGACCACCAGATCGAACGGTGTGTTGGCCGCAAGGAATGGCGCGAAAATCGGGATCAGCGCCTCGGCATCAAGGTCTTGCGGGAAAATGTTGAAATTGACCTGAAGGCGGATGCGCTGCGGCAGTTGGGCACTCAGTTCCGCAAAGGCGGTCTCCACCATCATGCGGGTGAATTTCAGCGTCAGCCCGTGCTTTTCGATAATGGGCAGGAACCGGTCCGGAGAAACAATGGCGCCGTCCATGTCGCGCCAGCGTGCCAGGACCTCGCAACCGGTCACCGTACGCGAGGACAGATGCAGCAGGGGTTGATAGGCGCAGACTACGAAGCCCCGTTCGAAGCGCCGCAGGAAGCGTGCTTCGAACGACCAATAGCCCAGGGCCAGGCGATGAATATGTCCCGCCAGCCAGGCCGACAACACGGCGACGACGAGCAGCACGACGCCGATAGTGGACCAGCCGAGGGAAAACAGATCGGACAGGGCGGCGCGGGCCGCGATGCAGTGGACGCCGGCGGGGTCACAGGCCAGATGATGGAAACCGCTGCCGGACAGCGTGGCCGATCCACCATTGTCCACCATGCTGGCGTAAAGGTCGGGCACGCCGGCCCGATGCCACCAGTCGCCATTGGGAGCCCTGAAAATCAGCTCCTGCTCCAGCCAGCGCGGACCGGTCGTCGGCAGGTCCTGTGGCGGGATGACCATGGCGAAATTGCCATTGCGCGCAATAGTGCCGCTCATGCCGTCGAGCCCGAGGAACCGCAGGTCGCGATCGAGCCAGAAGGAGACACCGAACGGGTTGTCCGCTTCTACATCAGGCGCATCCAGATCGAGCGGGATGGCAAAGACCCCGGAATTGACCGAGCAGAGCACTTTGCCGTCGGCGACGTAGAGCAATTCGTTGATACCGTCGGGCAGATAGGCCACCCGTCGCATTTCATCGAGAAATTGGGGACCGCAGGGCTCGCCGACGAGCTGGCGCGACATGACTTCGAATGTACCCAGCACATTGGAGCGCAGCCGTTCATAGACGGAGAGGGTTCTTGCCGTTTCGGTGCGGATATTGGCGGTGACTTCGGCGGCGACGAACCAACCGGCCCCGGCCAGCATGACCACAAAGACCGCAAACCAAAGCGCCAGGCGCAGACCCCGCCTGTGAGCAGCCGACAAGAACAGTCCGGCAATGCGGCTCATAAGTGCTCCTCCGGAGGTAATCGAACGCCCAAAAGTCTCAACAGCGCGTTAATCGGTGGCGGAGGGGCACGCGGAACCCGGGTGTCGGGACGCGCATTAGGTCGGTAAGGCCGCTTTGGCGACATGGCGGCGAGATGCCCGAAATGGGCGTGCTGCGCAAAGGAGACCGCCAATGGCCACCGACGTCGAAAACAAGCCCGAAGCCGCCAAGGTCGACTTTCTGGTCGACGAGAACGGGTCGCGCATCGATGTGCGCGACAATGCCGGCATCAGGCCCGCCCAGCCATCCGAGGCGGCAGTGGGCGGTACCGGGCCGACCAATTGGTGGCTTTATGGCCTTTGCGCCATGGCGATTGTTATTGCACTGCTGATGGTGTTGCAGATTTTTTCGGGCGCGCCAGGTACCGACATGCAGCCGGGCACGCCCACTGCCGAGCCGGTCGTCACGCCGGTCGTTCCGCAGGGCCAATAAAAAAGGCGCGGCCCGAGGGCCGCGCCTTTGATTTGTGCCTGAATGCGATCAGCCGCGAATAGGCGAAAGCTGGATTTCGACACGGCGGTTCTGCGCCCGGCCGGCTTCGGTGGCGTTGGAGGCGATGGGGCTCGTCGAGCCCTTGCCCTCGATATAGAAGCGGCGCTGGTCGATGCCCTGATTGGCAAGGATGGTCGCGACGGATACGGCGCGGCGCTGGCTCAGCGTCAGGTTATGCGAGCTCGACCCGGTGGAGTCGGTATGGCCGTAAACGTCCACGATGGTCTTGTCGAACTTCTTGAGCACGAGACCAACCGAGACCAGAGTCTGGTTGAACTGCGGCTGCACCGTCGACTGGTCAGTGGCGAAGGTGATGTTGGACGGCATGTTGAGGATGATCTGGTCACCAACGCGGGTCACCGAAACTCCAGTGCCCTGCAGCTGGGCGCGCAGCTCGGCTTCCTGCTGGTCCATGTAATTGCCGATTGCCGCACCGGTGAGGCCACCGACGCCCGCGCCGATCAGCGCGCCGACGCGCGGATCCCCGCCCACGGCCGCGCCGACAATAGCGCCGGCCACGGCGCCGCCGCCAGCGCCGATCAGGGTGCCGCCAGCCGTGTTGGAAAGCTGGCTCTGACCCGTATAGGGATTGGTGGTGGTGCAGGCGCTGAGCGCCAGGGTCGCGGCAAGTGCGACGATAACCTTCGACTTCATATGTATCCCCCTGAAGGATTCGCGAATGGAGTGGCCTTGTGGTGCCCCTTCATTAAGGCAGGAGCGTGGTAAGGGAAAGACGATGAACGCGCGATGAATGATAAGCGCAGATGGATGTGAAGCTATTGTCCGGCGCGCAGACCCTCCAGGAGCACTTCGATGGAGGCTTCCACTGGCCGGCTTCCCACCTTTTGGGGAATGAGCAGCCCATCCAGGGATAGCAGGGTCAGGCCATGGAGTTGCGCCCAGCAGGCGGCGGCCTGTTCGCGCGCATCGCGCTTGCGCACAATGGCTTCCGCCTGAGCGCGTTCGAGCAGGCGCAGCACGATCTCAAAGGTCGCAAAGGCGCGGGGATTGAGATGCAGGTCAATATTTCCGCCGGTTTCGAGCGAGAACATCAGCCGGTAGAGGGCGGGATTTTCGAGCCCGAAGCTCAGATAGGCCCGCGCAACGGCCGGCAGGGCGAGGGCCAGATTGCCCTCTGCTGCCGCTTCGGCCGCTGCGAGCGCGCCGCCGAGCTGCTCGAACCCGATCAGTGACAATTCTCCCAACAGCGCCGCCCGATCCGGAAAATGCTTATAGGGCGCGCCATGGCTGACGCCGGCCCGGCGCGCCACTTCCCGCAGGGTGAGCTGATTGCCCTCTCCATCCGCCAGCATGGTCATGGCCGTGTCGATCACGGCCCGACGCAGATCGCCATGGTGGTATCGCCGCTTCTGGTCGTCCGTAATGTCATTCATCGGGCAAAAGTTTCTTCTGTCTACATTATTGACATGCGCAGTTTTCGCGCCTAGGTCAATGGCCATAAGTTGTCACTGTCTACTTTATGGAGTGTCCGCCATGTCTGAAGCGATTGAAGCGCCCGCTATGGAGCACCTGCTGGCCGATCAGCGCCGGGCCTTCCTAATGGATGGGCCGCCATCGCTGGCCGCGCGGCGGGCAAGCCTCAAAGCCCTGCGCAAGCTCATCGTGGACAATCGCGCGGCGCTGGAAGATGCGGTCAATGCCGATTTTGGCCATCGCTCGCGCCACGAAACCGCCATGCTGGAACTGGTGCCGCTGATCCATACGATCGACTATCTCCATCGCCGCCTGCCAAAGCTGATGAGGGCGGATCGCCGGCATGTTTCCATGCTGTTTCAGGCGGCCAGCGCGCGGGTCGATTATCAGCCGCTGGGTGTCGTGGGCATCATGTCGCCGTGGAATTATCCGATCTCCCTGGCTCTGGTGCCGCTGGCCACAGCCCTTGCCGCTGGCAATCGGGCCATGCTCAAGCCTTCGGAACTGACGCCGAAAACCAGCGCCCTGCTGGCTGACATGCTTGCCTGCGTCTTTCCGCCCGATCAGGTCGCGGTGATCACGGGCGATGCCTCGGTCGGCGCGGCCTTTTCCGCCCTGCCTTTCGATCATCTGCTGTTCACTGGCAGCACGCCGGTCGGCAAGCTGGTGATGCGGGCGGCATCGGACAATCTCGTGCCGGTCACGCTCGAACTGGGCGGCAAATCTCCTGTTGTCGTCGCGCCCGGCGCCGCCACAGCTGAAACGGCCGCCAGCATCGCCTTTGGCAAACTCACCAATGCCGGCCAGACCTGTATCGCGCCCGATTATGTGCTGGTGCAGGAAAATGACCGCGATGCGCTGGTCGGCGCCCTGGCCAAGGCGGTGGAGACGCTTTACCCGCAGGGTCCGCTCAGCGCCGACTATGGCGCCATCATCAACGAACGCCATTTCCACCGCTTGCAGAGCCTCCTCGCCGATGCGCAGCAACATGGCGCGACGATCCGACCTCTCGGCATCGCGCCCGAAACGGCATCCTCGCGCCCCCGCACGCTCGCGCCGACGCTGGTGCTCGATCCGAGCGACGACATGGCCATCCTGCGGGAAGAAATCTTCGGGCCATTGCTGCCCGTGGTCACCTATCGGCGAATGGAGGACGCCATCGCCTTCATCAATGCCAGGCCGCGCCCACTCGCCCTCTATTATTTCGGGCCGGATGGCGCGGACCGGCGGGCCGTGCTGTCGCGCATTGTTGCGGGCAATGTCAGCATCAACGCCACCCTGCTCCATTATGCGCAGGACGATTTGCCTTTCGGTGGCGTTGGCGCCAGCGGCATAGGCGCCTATCACGGCCCGGAGGGTTTCCGCCGGCTAAGCCATGCGCGCGGCACCTATGTTCAGCATGGCTGGACCCTTACCGGCCTCTTGCGAGCACCCTTCGGCAAACTGGCCGACACCGCGCTCAATCTGCTGCTGCGGAAAGGACGTTGATCATGCCTGCCTCCTCTCCTGCCCAATGGCACGAAATCCCGCTTGGTGGCTCGGAAGCGGCCGAACAGGCGCTGTTCGCCCAATTTGCCGCAGACATGGTTTCCATCCAGCGCCGGATTGCTGAGGCCACGGGCAAGCAGGGCCAGCGCACGCTGCATGCCCACATGATTGCCGGCTTTGCCAATGCCAGCCTGCGCGTGGACGAGGCGCTGCCTTCCTCGTTGGCGCAGGCACACTTTCAGCCCGGCGCGGTATTGCCGGCCAAAATCCGGTTCTCCAATGCCTCGTCCTTTCATCAACCCGATGCGCAGCCCGACATGCGCGGCATTGCCGTCCGGCTGGATTTGGGCGGTGGCCAGAACCATGATCTGTTGGCCACCAGCTATCCGGTTTCCCATGCCCGCGACGCGAGCCAGTTCGTGCGCATCGCGCAGATCGCCAATGGCTCCAAGCTTCTGATCCTGCCCCGGTTTCTCGCCAGTTTCGGTATTTCCGAAACCCTGCGCATCGTGCGCAATGTCAAGGCCGGCAGCCGCGCTATCGGCAGCATTGCGACCCAGGGTTTCTGGAGCCGTGGCGCCATTTTATGGGGCGATGCCGGACCGGTTCGGTTCGCGTTTCAACCCATGGCCGCCCCCTTACAGCGTCCGGTCCCCGAGGACCTTGGCGTCGAACTCGGCGACAGGCTCAAGGCGGGCGATGTCGCCTTCCGCCTCACCCTTCAGCTTTATGTCGATGAAAAGTGCACGCCCATAGAAGATGGCGCGGTCGAATGGCGGGAAGAGGATGCCCCATCGATCGGCGTGGCCACGCTCGTCATTCCCGCTCAGGACATGGCGAGCGCCGCCGCAAGGCAGGACGCCGAAGCAATCAATGCGCTGGCCTTCAACCCCTGGAACGCCCCGGCACCCTTCCGTCCGCTCGGCAATCTCAACCGGGCACGCGGGCCGGTCTATGCCGCCAGCGCCAGGGCGTGGCAAGACCCTCGTTCCTGACGGCTCCGCTGCCCCGCGCTTGGCGCGCTAGACATTGGCCCAGCCGGCGTCGACCAGGAATTGCTGGGCCGAGATCATGGCGCTGTCGTCGGCGCCGAGAAACAGTGCCATGCGGGCGCAATCATCGGGCTGCAACCGCCCGGCAAGCGCCTGATCGCGCTCCAGTTGGCGTTCGGATTCCGGATTGAGCCAGAGCGTCTTTTGCCGCTCTGTCATCACCCAGCCGGGCGACAGCGTGTTGACGCGAATATGGGACTGGCCCAGTTCGCGCGCCATGGAACGGGTCAGGCCATGCGCGGCTGCCTTGGCCGTTTCGTAGATGGGAAGTTCGGGCGACATGACCATCCAGCTGATCGAGCTGAAATTGACGATGGAGCCACCACCGGCCCTGATCATGCCCGGCGCCACCGCCTGAATGGCGAAGAAATAGTGCTTGAGATTGATCGCCATCCGATCATCCCAGTATTCCGGCGTCACCTCGGCCCAGTCATGGCGTTGATCGTGAGCCGCATTGTTGATCAGCACACGTGCATCGCCATGAGCGGCTGCAAATCCGGCGATTGCGGCCTGATAGGCGGCAATGTCGGTGACGTCGCAACGGGTGAACCGCACGGTCTGCCCAGCCGCGGTCAGCTCGGCCGCCAACCGCTCACCGGCCTCGACCGCTATATCGACAAAGCCAACCCGCGCGCCCTGCCCGGCAAAGTTGCGCACCAATGCTTCGCCAATGCCCGAAGCACCACCGGAAATGACAACGGGGCGGTCCTTGAGGCTGGGATAGAGGGCGTAGGTCATGGGTCACCGGTCTGGATAGGGAGGCGCGATCCGTCTCCCTTAGCGCGGCTCAGCCCCGCTCGCAAGAAATTTGAGGTACGTACATCAAAACTCATCCCGGCCCAATGAAGAGCCTCGACAATGCGGCTCAGCGCAGGCGTTCGACCGAAGGCCGCATCGTGTGCGGGGTCACCTCGCGCCGCTCCACTTCGTCGAGCAGGGCCATGACCTTGTCCACATTGGCTAGGTGCCGTTGTTCCATGGAGAAGTTGAGCGTCACATAGTCCCGGCCGGGGCAGAAGGTGCAGATATTGGCCTCCGGATGCCAGGCGCCGCAATAGATCGGCTCGACCAGACCATGGGTCATCGGACCATAGGTGCGATGCGGAGGCACCAGCGTCAGAACGATATGCATATTATTGTTGAACCGCCAGAAGCGGCGGCCGGGCAGGAAAGGGGCCAGCCGGTTCAGGCCGCGCAGCGCCTTGAACATGGCATTGATCACGACCTGGAAGGAGGTAATGTCCTTCTGCTCGATGCCGGCCACGGTATTGTCCACCGCCCGTACATAGTCGACGAAATCGTCCATGACCGTGAACTTGGCTTCCAGTGCCCGCACGCGGAAGAAGTCGTCGTCGGCGCTGTTCCGCTTGGTGTCGAGCATGGTGTAGGCGGCACCGATCACCTTCTTGCTCATATGCTTCTCGTCGCCCTCGCCATTGAGGGCATGGGTGACCAGCGCGAACATCAGCGACCTTTGCCGCACGCCCAGCTTATTGGCGAGAAGGCGCAGCCGGTGACGCTCAATCGCCAGGGTCTTGAACCCCCAGGGCTTTTCCGGCGGCGCCAGAATATAGGCCACGATCATATAGATCACGGCCATCATGCCGCCCTTTAAGGCGCTGCGGAACCGGTCCTGCCAGGGCAGGCGATTGCCCTTGTCCGACTGCACACCATGGGCGGCAACCTGCGAGCGCGTCAGCAAGGCCGAGTCGGAGCCTTCGAGTACGGCGTGGCTGGAACGGACCTGAATGACCGAGGCGCGACCCCGCGCATCGGGTCCACCCCGGCGCACCGCCACCATGACGCGGAACAGGGGCAGATCGGGATGGTCGAAAATGTCGGAAGACTTGCTCAGCCACTTGTCCGGATAGCCGTCGAATTCGTCGACCATTTCCACCGAAGTGATGGCGTCGAGCAAATGCTTGGGAAAGGGCTGGCCCGGCTGGGCGCCGACAAAGCCATGCGTCAGCTGCGGCGCGAGGGCGACCATTTCGGCCACCATATTGCCTAGCCCGTCCTTGTCGTAGCTCTGGGTGGAGAAGGCGGTGAAGAATACCGTGTCGCGGCCTTCATAAAGGAACCACTGGAAATCGGTGAACAGCGCCTGGGGGTTCTTGGCAACAACGGCACTGGCCAAGACCAATGCATCGGAATGCTCGCCCGCAAAGCTCGACGATGAAAAACTCTTCATTCCCCAAACCCCTCCAAAAAACCATTTCGGCTTTTTTGTGATCTAAGCGCAGTCCTCACATCGTATCAATACTTTCCCCGATCACAGGTTAACCCCCAAAGAAGGGGGATGGGCCGCTCCCGTCGCTTATCGGCAATGACTAGGTAGCCCCACCAGTTGGCAGACGGCATCATTCACTTTAGAATAGCTCTGACTTTCGGCGGTCGATGTGTTTGCTGACAAGGCCTTAGCAGTTCGAGCGCGTCGAATTGACCTATATCAATGTCGGTTTGCAGGGGTGTAGTAGGGTCCCTGCGACCGGATGGGCGATTGGCCTGGCCCCGGCTGTCGCACAAAGGAATGAGCTTCATGGACTATCGCGGGATTTTCGAGGATGCGGTCGATACGCTGCGGGCCGAGAAGCGATATCGTGTGTTTGCTGATCTGGAACGCATAGCCGGCCGCTTCCCTAAGGCGGTCTATCGCGACAATTCCGACAATGCCCGGGAGATCACCATCTGGTGTTCGAACGATTATCTGGGAATGGGCCAGCACGAAAAGGTCGTGCGCGCCATGCAGGATACTGCGGGCATAATGGGCGTCGGCGCTGGCGGCACCCGCAATATTTCGGGCACCAACCGCCCGCTGGTCGAGCTGGAGCGTTCGCTCGCCGACCTGCACCGCAAGGAAGCCGCTCTGGTCTTCACCTCGGGTTTCGTCTCCAACGAGGCGGCGATTTCCACCATTGCCCGGCTGATGCCGGACTGCATCATCTTCTCCGACCAGCTCAACCATGCCTCGATGATTCAAGGCGTGCGCCAGAGCGGCATGGAAAAGAAGATTTTCCGGCACAATGACGTGGCGCATCTACGCGAGCTGCTGAGCCAGGTCGATCGCAAGCGGCCCAAACTCATCGCCTTCGAATCGGTTTATTCGATGGATGGCGACATCGCGCCCATCAAAGAGATCTGCGATCTCGCCGAGGAATTCGGCGCGCTGACCTATATCGATGAAGTCCATGCCGTGGGCATGTATGGCCCGCGCGGTGGCGGCATTGCCGAGCGCGACGGGTTGATGGAACGCATCGACATTATCGAGGGCACGCTGGCCAAGGGCTTTGGCGTGATGGGCGGCTATATCGCCGCCAATAAGTCGATTGTCGACGCCGTGCGCTCCTATGCGCCTGAATTCATCTTTACCACCGCCCTGCCCCCGTCCCTCTGCGCCGCTGCCCGCGCCTCCATCGAGCATTTGAAGGGCAATGGCCAGGAACGCATGATGCATCAGCGTCAGGCGCGGCTGACCAAGGCCATCCTCGCCGATGCCGGCCTGCCGGTCATGGAGACCTCAACCCATATCGTGCCGCTGATCGTTGGCGATGCGCGTGCGGTCAAGGCGGCCAGCGACATGCTGTTGGACAAGCACAATATCTATATTCAGCCGATCAACTACCCGACCGTGCCCAAGGGCACCGAACGCCTGCGCATCACGCCGACGCCGCTCCATACCGACGAAATGATCTTCGAGCTGCGCCACGCTTTGGTCAGCGTCTGGACGGCGCTGGAACTGCCGCGCGAAAAGGCCGATGCCGCTATCACGGCGAGCAAGCTCACCTCCGGCGATCTGACCCTGCCTAGCCTCGGCGGCTGATGACCGGGGCTCAGCCCCGGCCAAATCCTTCGATTCTGTCAAAGGCGCCGGCCACATAGTCGGCCAGCGGTCGTGTACCGCCTTCGCTGCGCCAGGCGTCTAGCGCAACGCGGGCGCTGCCTATGGTCAGCATGGCCAGAAGACGTAGCTCCAGATCGTCTTCTTGTGGCCAGAAATCCCTCAGCGCGGCGAGAAGCTTGATCTCGTCCTGCGCATAGCCGGCCTGTTTGCCGGCCCGCACCACTTCGCTCGACAGCATGACCCGGTCGATGGCCACGAGATCGTCAAGCGGATAGCCCTCTGCGATCCGCATGCTGGCCGCTCGGATGGCCGCCAGCGGCGCCTCCCCTTCGGCCCGCAGCGCGAGGGCCGCGATCAGCGGATCGGCAAAGCCCTGATGCAGGGAGAGGACGATATCGTCCTTGGACTTGAAATAGTGGAAGAATGTGCGCCGCGATATGCCGGCGGCAGCGGCAATCGCGTCCACTGTAGTGGCGTCGAAGCCATTGGCCATGAACAGGCGCAGGCCCGTTTCGGTAATCCGCTGCAGCGTCTCCTGCCGCTTGCGCTCCCTCAATCCGGGTTCTTTTTGATCGGACACCTGCAACGCCTCTTGCAATTTATGCACTCAGTGCAATATAAATAATGCACTCGGTGCAAAATCAACATGAAGGCTTATATCTATGGCAAAATGGACCGCTTCGGAAATCCCCTCTCAGAAAGGTCGCGTGGCGGTTGTCACCGGTACGGGCGGGCTCGGCTATGAAGATGGTTTGGCGCTGTCCCGCGCCGGTGCGGAGGTTATCATTGCCGGCCGCAACGCCAAAAAGGGCGCAGAGGCCGTCGCCAATCTGCGTCAGGCCGTGCCCAATGCCAAAGTCAGCTTTGGACAGGTCGATCTTGCCGATCTCAGGTCAGTGGCAGAATTTGCGGCCCAACTCGGCCGCAAGCACGACCACATTGATATCCTGATCAACAATGCCGGCGTCATGGTGCCCCCGGAGCGGCAGGAAACCGCCGATGGTTTCGAGCTACAGTTCGGCACCAATTATCTCGGGCATTTTGCGCTTACGTCCCATCTGCTACCCTTGCTGAAGAAGGGCAAAAGCCCGCGCGTGGTAAGCCTCTCCAGCGTCGCCGCGCGCTCTGGCCAGATCAATCTCAACGATCTTCAGTCAAACAATTACGTGCCATCGACGGCCTATGGCCAATCCAAGCTCGCCTGCCTGATGTTTGCCTTCGAACTCCAGCGGCGCAGCGTAGCGGGTGGTTGGGGCATCACCAGCATCGCCGCGCATCCAGGTATTTCCCGGACCGATTTGTTACACAACGCACCGGGCCGATTGAGCCTGCAGGGTCTGGCGCGAACCTATCTCTGGTTCTTGTTCCAGCCCGTTTGGCAGGGCGCCTTGCCGACTCTGTTTGCGGCAACCTCGCCGCAGGCCCAGGGTGGCGCCTATTATGGACCCGACCGCCTGAGCGAGACCCGCGGCTATCCAGCGCCCTCCAGAGTGCCGCCGCAAGCCTTGGATACGACGGTTGCAGCCCGGCTTTGGTCCGCTTCGGAACAGCTCGCAGGCGTGCGCTTTCCCGAATAGGCTGGGTTGTAACCCTCAGCTTGTCAGCACGATCCGCATGAGATCGGCCGTATTGCGCGCGCCCAGTTTCTCCATGACCCGGGCGCGATGCACTTCAATGGTCCGGGGCGAGATACCCAGCTCGCGCCCCGCCTCCTTGTTGGACTGACCATTGGTGATCAGTTGCAACACTTCCCGCTCGCGCGGGGTCAGCTGGGCAAAGCCCCTGACCTCGACGGGCCGGCGGCCGTCGCGCATGGCGCCCAGATGCACGTCCCGCCGCAGGGCGTCGCGCACCACCGAGAGCAGGTGTTCGCTGTCTATGGGTTTGCTGACCACATCGGTTGCGCCGAGCTTCATGGCCGTCACCGCCGCGTCGAGCTGAGGCATATTGGCCAGCATGACCACGGGTGCTCCCGATTGCCAGGCTTTCACCCGGCGCAGCAAAGCCAGACCACTATCGCCGGCAAGGCTGAGATTGATCACCGCGACATCGGGCCGGCGCCGTTCGATGGCGGAGAGGAAGTGTCCCGAATCGAGGGAAAAGATCGTCTGAAAGCCTTCCAGACGAAACAGGACGCTCAGCGCCTCGCAGGTCCCCGGATCGTCGTCGACGATGTGAACCTGCCGGTCGCGATTGAGAAAGGCGTGGTAATACTGCGTATTCATCGTGCACAGGCCCCTTCTGGCAATACAAAGCGAAATTGCAGCAACCGGCGGAACGCTCTGACTGCACCGCAAGCAACTGCCCGCGCCCCCATCCGAATTTGCTGATGGTAGTTTGCGTTAGGTGGTCGTGCTGTCCGAGACGATGTTTCCGTAGGATCAACTACCTAGTTGATAGGTAAATTATCCTATATTGTCAAATGAAATGATATTATTCCTATAGATCAGACAAAAAGAAACCGGCTCGAAAGCCGGTTTGTGGATAATCAGCTCTTCTGATTGGCGCGCAGGGCGTCGCGAATTTCGGTCAGCAGCACTTCTTCCTTGCTGGGCGCGGGCGTGGTTTCCACCGGCTCCTTGGCAGCGTCGCGCTTGAGCGAATTGATGCCCTTGACCACGAGGAAAAGCACGAAGGCGATGATGGTGAACTTGACCACGGCGTTGATGAACAGGCCGATATTCACCTTGGCTTCCCCGACGGTCAGCACAATGGCGGAGAAGTCGATACCGCCGATAATGATGCCGATCAGCGGCATGAAGATGTCGTCGACGACGGACGAAACAATCGCACCAAAGGCGGCACCGATGATCACGCCGATGGCCAGATCAATCATATTGCCCTTGATCGCGAAATCGCGGAATTCCTTGAACATGCTCATTCCCTGCCCCTTGTTCAAAAAGCGTCATTTGCAAACTGGTCGCAGACTGATCGCTACAATTTGTAACGATTGCTGGTTTTCGCCTCCAAAATCAATGGTCCCAATGGTGGCCTTGCACTGACTGTGGCGCGGGACGATAAATCGCTCATCGTTTTCTCACCGGATTGCCCCCGCCATGTTCCCCCGCGCTGCCGACAGCACCAACCTGCGGATGGCGCTGGATTACCTGCCGCAGGGCATGGCCCTGTTCAGCCCCGGCCTTCGGCTCGTCGCCTCCAATAGCCGTTATAACGAGCTTCTGGCGCTGCCCGATGATCTTGTCCGTGCGGGAACGACCCTCTTCGACATTGCCCTGTTCATGGCCGATCGCGGCGACCTGGGTGAAGGCGATCCGGCACAATTGGCCATTGCGCGCATCAACCTTCTGACCTCCGCGCCCACCACCATCACCCAGCGGCTGGGCTCGGCCGGACAGGTGCTGGAATTTCATTCGAGCCGCCTGCCCGATGGTGGGCTGGTCATCAGTTTTTCCGATGTCTCGGGGCGGGTAGAGGCCGAGCGCGCTCTGGCCCAGATCAACCAGACGCTGGAGCGGCGCGTGGAAGAACGCACAGCCGCACTCACCCGCGTCAATGCCGAGCTGGAACTAGCCCGCAGCAAGGCCGACGCGGCCAATCACGACAAGACGCGGTTTCTCGCCGCCGCGAGCCACGATCTGCTGCAACCGCTCAATGCGGCGCGCCTCTATACATCGACCCTGATCGAGCGCGCGAAATCCACCGGCTTTGCCGAATTGGCCAATTCCATCGAGGCTTCCCTGACGGCTGTGGAAGACATCATGTCGGCCCTGCTGGATATTTCGCGGATCGATAGCGGCGCCCTCAAGCCCGCTCCGGCGCCCGTGCCAGTTCAGGACCTGTTGCGCAAGACCGAAGTGGAATTTGCGCCACAAGCGCGTGAGCGCGCCATCTCGCTACGCATCGTGCCCTCCGCCACGACCGTTCTGGCCGACCGTAGCCTTGTGGGCCGCATCGTGCAGAATCTGGTGTCCAACGCGATCAAATATACGCCATCCGGCGGCAAGGTTCTGGTGGGGGTACGCCGTCGTGGCAACCGGCTGCGGCTCGATGTGGTGGATAGCGGCATTGGCTTTAATCGTGACCAGCACCGGCTGGTCTTTGCCGAATTTTCGCGGCTGGACCGGGGCGCCCGCATGGCGCAGGGGTTGGGCCTCGGCCTCTCCATCGTGCAGCGTCTGGTCTCCGCTCTGGGTCTGACGCTGGAACTGGACAGCGTTGAAGGCCGGGGTTCGCGGTTTTCCATCTATCTTCCGTCAGTGCGCGGCGGCCGGCAGGCGTCACGCGCCGAAGAACCGATGCCGGAGGCGGGCTTCGGCACGCTCGATCTCAAAGTGCTCTGCGTCGACAATGAGCGGGCGATCCTCGAAGCCATGGAGGGGTTGCTCGCGCATTGGGGCTGCGATGTGCGCACCGCGCTCTCGCTCAAGCAGATCGACCGGGAGCACCTGTTGGAAGGCTGGTATCCCGACATTGTGCTCATGGATTACCATCTCGACCAGACTTCAGGCCTTGATGCCATCGAATGGCTGCGCCACAATCTGGGCGGGCACCTGCCTGCCGCGCTGGTCACTGCCGACCGGAGCCCCGCCGTGCGCACGCTGGCCGAGGATCGCGGCATTGCCGTGGTTACCAAGCCGGTCAAACCAGCCGCCTTGCGTGCCACGATCAGCGGCCTCGCCAATCAGAGCGGCCGCGGCGCGGCACGGGCGGGATAGTCACATCCCTGTGCCGCCTCGACATTGCTGGTCTAGGAGGGTCAAACTCTTTTCCTGAAAGGAGAGGCCCATGACCTGGTTGCCCGACTACGATCCGATTGCCGGCGACATGCAGAGTTGCGACGCGCTCGAACTGGTGGTCGTGCCGCGCACACGCGATCTTGGGGACGGTTTTCCAGTGAGGCGCGCTCTGCCCCATGGCAAGCGGCAGATGGTAGGGCCCTTCATCTTCTTTGATCATTTCGGGCCGGTGCAGTTCCTGGCGGGACAGGGCATGGATGTTCGGCCCCATCCCCATATCGGCCTTGCCACGGTCAGCTATCTCTTCGACGGCAAGATCACCCATCGCGACAGCGAGGGGAACATTCAGGATATCCGCCCCGGCGCCATGAACCTGATGACCGCTGGGCGCGGCATCGCCCATTCCGAGCGCACCCCCGAAACCGAGCGCGCCGATGGGCATACCTTGCTTGGTCTGCAAAGCTGGATCGCCCTGCCGGAGGGGCGCGAGGAAATCGATCCGAGCTTCCAGCATTTTTCTGCCGATATGCTGCCCAGCGTCACCGATACCGGTCTTTCCGCCCGCATCATTGCCGGAAAGGCCTTCGGCAAGGCGGCGCCGGTCGAAACGGTATCGGACTGGTTCTATGTCGAGGTGCAACTGGGCGCGGGGCTCAGCGCGCCGCTCGAAACCGACTACGAGGAACGCGCCATCTATGTGGTCAGCGGCTCGGTGCAGATTGCCGGAGACATATTCGAGGGCCCGCGCCTTTTGGTCTTCCGGCCGGGCGACAGGATCACCGTCACTGCCGTAACCCCGGCGCGCATGATGTTTCTAGGCGGCACGGCGCTGGAAGGCCCGCGCTATATCTGGTGGAATTTCGTCTCCTCCAGTCAGGAGCGGATCGAGCAGGCCAAGGAAGACTGGAAACAGGCGCGCTTTGGCCCCGTGCCGGACGAAACCGAATTCATTCCGCTGCCGGACAAGAGTTATTAGCGCGTTATAGCCAAGTACGCGATGCAGCACCCTCCCCCTTGCGGGGAGGGATGGGTGGGGGATGGCTCGCTCAAAAGATTGGGGCGCCCGCACCCCCTCCCAGCCTCCCCCGTCAAGGGGGAGGTGTAGGCCAGTGGCGCTCAAAGAGCGTGTTTTACTCCTTCACCGGCTCCGCAACCTCTGGACTATTGTCCGGCGTGGGTGTCGCCTTGTCGGCAACCGGCGCGACCGGGGTGACACGCGGCATGCGGTTCCAGGCGTCGAGCGCGGCGATCTTGTAGGCTTCCGCCAGCGTCGGATAATTGAACGTGTTCTCGACGAAATAGTCGAGCGTTGCGCCCAGATTGAGCACGGCCTGACCGATATGGATGAGTTCGGTCGCGCCCTCGCCCACGATATGAACGCCGAGGAGTTTGCGCGTCTCAAGCGAGACGATCATCTTCATCATCCCCGATTGCAGGCCCATAATGTGCCCGCGCGAGGTCTCGCGGAACCGCGCCACGCCGCATTCATAGGGAATGTTCTGCGCCCGCACCTGCTGCTCGGTAAGCCCGATGGTAGAAATCTCGGGCACGGCATAAATGCCATAGGGGAAAAAGTCCGGCGCAGGCGGCATCCTGGCATCGAATGCGTGCAGCGCGGCGATGCGCCCCTGCTCCATCGAGGTGGAGGCGAGCGCGGGAAAACCGATGACATCGCCGGCGGCATAAATATGAGGGATCTGCGTCTGGAACGTCGCCGGATCGACCTTGAGCCGGCCGCGCTCGTCAGGCATCACGCCGCAGGTTTCGAGCCCGAGCCCCGCTGTCGCGCCGACACGGCCCGCCGCATAGAGCAGCATGTCAGAGCGGACCTGCCTGCCATCGCTCATGATCGCCAGCGCCCAGCCCTGACCATCCCTTTCCACCCGCTCCACCTTGGCGCCGAGCCGGATGGTGACGCCACGCTGGCGCAGATCGTGAGTGAATTCCTCGATAATTTCGCGGTCGATGAAATCGAGGAAATTGTCGCGCGGCTCGATAATGGTCACCGGCACGTCGAGGGCGGAGAAAATCGTCGCATATTCGATGCCGATAACGCCGGCACCCACCACGGTCAGGCTGCGCGGCACGCGCAATTCGGTGACCAGTGTGTCGCTGTCCATCACCGTATGGTCGTCAAAAGCAATCGAGGCCGGCCGATAGGGCGCCGTGCCCACCGCGATCACGGCATAGTCGAAGCCGAAGACATGCTCATCGCCGGCCGGGTCGGTCACCAGCACATGGTGGTCGTCGCGAAAGCGGGCCATGCCACCAAAAGTGCGCACGCCATTGCGGGCGAACTGATGCTCCAGCACCTCGATTTCGTAGTCCAGCGTCTTGCGCAGACGCGCCCCGAGATCCTTGCCCTCAATGTCCTTCTTGACCCGATAGGAGAGGCCATAAAAGCCGCGCTCGCGCCAACCGGAGAGGTTGAGCACGGTTTCGCGCAGAGTCTTGGAGGGAATGGTGCCGGTATGCACCGACACCCCGCCCAGCCGCAGGCGGTTTTCCACCACCAGCACCGACTTGCCCAGCTTGGCAGCCTGAATGGCGGCGCGGCGCCCTGCCGGCCCCGACCCGATCACGATCAGATTGAAATGTTCCAAAGCTCTGCCCCCTCGGTCCCCGGATCACATTAGGAGAGCAATGTGACATCGGGGTTAAGAGACAGGCACCGTGCTTTGGGCAGGGCAGGTCTGCGTCAGCCCCCGATCCAGGTCGGCTCGCCGGTTTCGGGCAGGTTGTAGAATTTGCGCACGATGTCCCAGCCTTCCTCGGCCGTATCGACCAGGGAGAACAGGTTGGGGTCTTCCGGCGATATGGTTCCCGCTTCCGCCAAGGCTTCAAGATTGATCACCCGCGTCCAGAAATCCTTGCCGAAGAGCAGCAGCGGCACCTTGTCCATGCGCCCGGTCTGGATCAGGGTCAGCGTCTCGAAAAATTCGTCCAGCGTGCCGAAGCCGCCGGGAAACACCGCAACCGCCTTGGCGCGCAGCAGGAAGTGGATTTTGCGCGTCGCGAAATAGTGGAAATTGAAGCTGAGGTCGGGCGTGACATAAAGATTGGGCGCCTGTTCATGCGGCAGCACGATATTGAGCCCGATGGAGGGCGCACCCATATCGGCCGCGCCGCGATTGCCCGCTTCCATCACGCCCGGCCCGCCGCCGGTCACCACCACATATTCCTTGAAACCGAGCGCCGCCGATGTCTGGCTGGCCAGTTGCGCAAAGCGCCGCGCTTCCTCGTAGTAGCGCGATGCCTGTTCGAGATTGCGCTTCTGCGTCTCGTTCTTGGCCGCCCAGGCAGGCTTGCCCGGCTCGGGAATGCGCGCGCCGCCGAACAGAACCACGGTCGAATTGATGCCATGCTCACGCAGGCGGAATTCGGGCTTCAGATATTCAAGCTGGAACCGAATGCCGCGCGTGTCCTCGGAGGTCATGAACTCGTCGTCGGCAAAGGCCAACCGATAGGCGGCGCTGCGCGTCTGGGGCGTGTCGGGCGCCTTGCGCGAAACGACGACGTCCTCGCTCGATGTGCGCAAAGGTGTGGGGTGGCGGCGTTTGGCCAAAACGGGCTCCTCGTTCGCTACGAACCGGCATGTGCAACAGGGGATACCCATCCGGGCCGGTTCGGGCAAGACCGGCAAGGCCATGTCGGGTCAACAAGCCGCTAGCGCGGCAGGCGGGTTGACGAAAACGCGGCCATGCCGGATGCCTGTCACATGGCGCGGCTGATCCTCTTCAACAAACCCTTCAATGTGCTCACCCAGTTTACCGGCGAGGGCGAGACACTGGCCGGCTATATCAAGGTGCCCAGCGTCTATCCCGCCGGACGGCTCGACAAGGACAGCGAGGGTCTCCTCCTCCTGACCGATGACGGCAAGTTGCAGGCGCGCATTGCCGATCCGAAATTCAAGCTCGAAAAAACCTATCTGGTGCAGGTCGAGGGCCAGCCAGACGAGGATGCGCTTTCCCAGTTGCGCAAGGGCGTCACGCTCAATGACGGCCCCACCCGCCCCGCCAAGGCGCAGCGCATCGATCCGCCAGATCTCTGGCCGCGCCATCCCCCGGTGCGCTTCCGCAAGAGCGTGCCCGATAGCTGGATTTCGCTGACCATTTCCGAGGGCCGCAACCGACAGGTGCGCCGCATGACGGCCGCTATCGGCTTTCCGACATTGCGGCTGGTCCGCTGGAGAATTGGAGACTGGACGCTTGAAGGGCTTGCCCCCGGCCAGTGGCGCGAAATCAAGCCGCGCTGATGTCGAAGGCAATGGGTTTCAGTCGTCGCTAGGATAGCCGCGCCACCGAGGGAAAAATGGTCGACAAAATCAGCAGTATAGAAGCCTACAATGCCAGCCAATCTGCCGAGGACCGCGCCCTCTGCGATCGACTGCGTGCGGCGATAGACGCGGCGCTGCCCGATGCGGAGAGCAAAATCTGGCACGCCCACCCCGTCTGGTTCCTCGACGGCAATCCCGTCGCCGGCTATAGCAAGCTCAAGAACAGCGTCCGCCTGTTGTTCTGGAGCGGCCAGTCCTTCCAAACCCCCGGCCTTGCTCCCGAAGGCACATTCAAAGCCGCCGAAAAACGCTACACCGCCCCCGACCAGATCGACGACGCCGCGCTTAAACAATGGCTCGCCGAAGCGCGGACCGTGCAGTGGGACTACAAGAACATCGTCAAGAACAAGGGACGGCTGGACAGGCTGGTGTGAGCTTGGTCCTCGCCCTGTGCCGCACCCGCCCGCAAGACCAAGCTCGCTCATCACTTGGAGAGCGCCTCATTCCAAGGCGCAGCAGCCCATAAAGCAGACACCTGCACCTATGGCGCGCTATCATTTCAGTGCCGGGCAATTGTTCGAGACGACGTCGGCGCGGCCCGGCGAATGAAGGGACGGAACAAATCGGCCGGACGGCCTTAACCGTCTCGGCCCGGTTACCCGATTTTCGTCTGTGGCTTTGAATGCTGACAAGCCGCTTTGCCCGTTCGCCAGGCAAGAACGGCATCGAAAGTCGAGGGCCAGATCTTGATCGTGCCGCGTCGCGACTATGCCGAAGCCTGAAGGGGTGCTGCCATGCTGTTCATTGACGAGGCTATGTCTACCGCAGACATCGGTCTGCCATAGTAGTAGCCCTGCACAAGCCTGGCGCCGAGTTGCCGAATGGCTTCCAATTCCTCGGGCGTCTCTACGCCTTCAATGACGCAGGCCAGCTGCATGTCATTACATAGGGAAACCAGCGACTTGACGATCTTCTGGCTCGACTGATTGGAGTCAATGCTGGAAACAAAGCTCCGGTCGATCTTGAGCTTGTCCAGCGGCAATTGATGCACCTGTCTCAGGCTGGAATAGCCCGTGCCGAAATCGTCCAGCGAGATTGAGACGCCGATGCGTTTGAGCGAATCCACCGCCGACAGAATGGCGTTGAAGTCGTTGGCCATTGCTGTTTCGGTGATCTCGAATTCGATGCGGGAGGCAGAAACGCCGGACTTTTCGACCAGGGACGTAATCTTGACGAGGCTTTCCGGCGAGGAAATGTCGAACACCGAAAGATTGAAGGACAAGCGCATGGTCTCGGGCCAGGTAACCGCTTCGGCCAAGGCTTTGGCGAGCAAGACTTCGGTCAATGCCGTAATAAGTCCCGCCCGTTCCGCCACGGGAATGAACTCTGCCGGGGAGACCTTGCCAAGTTCACAGCTTTCCCAGCGCGCCAGTGCTTCGAAGCCGACAACCCTGTCATTGTGGATGTCCACTATCGGCTGGAACATGAGCGAGAGTTCCTTTTCAAGGTCGGCAACCTTGAGGGCCTGCTCAACTACGCTATCACGCCGGATAGTGGCTTCGTCCTCGATCGTGAACAGCCAGGCTTCCCCGCGACCGGCACCGCGCTTGGCGCGATACATCGCATAGTCGGCACGCTCAAATAGCTCGTGGGCGGTCGCCGCCATTTCGGGAAATACCGCCAGGCCAATCGTACCGGAAACGCGTGCAGTGCAGGCGGCCAGGCGGAACGGCTCACGCAGAGTCATGCAGATATCATATGCCTGCTCCAGCACGTCGCCTATGTCGGTGGTGGAGAAAATGAGGGAGAACTCATCGCCACCGATGCGGAATATCTGGACGTCGGCTCCGGCTTCCCGCTCAAGGCGCTCCGCGATTCTACACAGGAGTTCATCGCCCACCGGGTGTCCGTAAGTGTCGTTGATAGGCTTAAAGCCATCAAGGTCCAGCAGGCCAACAACAACCTTACTCCCGTCAATACCGGCCTTGTCGACCGCCTGTTCGAGCAGGGTGAAAAAGCTGCGCCTGTTGGGCAGATTGGTCAGGCTGTCCAGGCTGGCCAGCCGCAGGTTTTCGTTGCTGAGCGCCTCGGTGACGCGCTGCCCTTCCACCATCCGGACAAAATCTCGGCTCTGAATGAGAATGACAATGACCGCGGCGACCGTCACGAGCGTGATGTTGATAGCGATCGCCGTAAAGGTCAGTGTTCCCACCGACAGCAGGAAGCCAACGATGATCGGGCCGGCGACAAGGGCCAGGAGCAGGGCCGCAGAACGCACGTGGATGAGGCAGAACATCGTGCTGATCAGCGATATGGTCAGATAGAAAACGACGTGCCCCTGTGCACTTACATCACCGTACGAGAATAGAGTGATGCCCCAGAAGCAGAAGCCGATGGCGAGGGCGGCCGTCAGGGGCGGCGTCCGCCGCAATTCCTTCAATGCCGTCTCGGGCCGCAGGGCCACCCCTCGGGTTTTCCACCATATGGCAAGCCGGGCGACGCAAATCGATGTCAGAACCAGCGCCACCCCGACCGTCAGTTCAACAGGCGCGCTATGGTAGTAGCTGGCAACGATCATCCAGCTGTTGGCCACCAGCATAAAATACAGCAAGGGGATAAGCCGCGACAGCGCGGCGCATTGCGCCAAAAGGAGGTCGGGATTGCCAGCATCTATGCGGACATAGTTATAAATCTGCCCGACGGTCTTTCTGATGGTCATGCTGCTCCTCCTGGAGCCAAGCAACAAATCTCGCCTTATCTGGACCTTGACTACCTCTTCCCAGATGAATGAGCAGTTACCAAAGTTCTGCCCGGGCCGGTGTTGTCGCCAACTCCCGACTGCTTTGGTGAATAATCAGATGATTTTGCTGCCAACTGATTACGACCGCCTCTACGCGCGAACATTTCGGTGGTCGTCCATCTTCCATGCCATGCACTATCTATTGAGTATCCACGCCCGCGAAAAAGTGGAAAATTTCCGCGCCACGGTGCGGTGCTATCCGGGCCAAGCCAAGAATGCCGATGAGGTCAATTCTCCACCGGCTCTGATAGCCTGGGCGTTAGTTTCACGGCTCTCGCCTCGATCTGCAGGATTTTCTCAAGGCAGGCACTGGATCAGCCCACCAACTCTCAAGATGTGCCCACCAATCAAGTCGATGCAAACCTAAACAAGTTCGCTTTCGGTATCCCTGAATCATACCCGGATAGACCGCTCTCGGCCCAAATGCCGCCGTTTCGCTAAACAGCAAGCTCGCGCCGTGACGCCAAAGCCAGCGCCGATATCAGCTCATTGGGAATTGGTTTGGTTGGAGAGAAGGTGACACCAGTCTTGGATGCTTTGAGGTTCGCGGCCGCTATCTCGTCCAAAAGATCGGCAATGGCGCCTTTCGTGACGTAAAGGCCGCATTGTTTACTGAACGCACCATAGCCTGCGATGATCTTTTTGCCGGAGCGGAAACCGGGCATCCCATACTGGATAACTTCTTCAGCGTCGGGGAGAGCACGTTTCAGCTGTTCGCGAACGTTCGCGAGCTGTGATCGGAGAGCTTCCGGAGCAGCGGCGATATACGCATCGTGGTCGAGAAATTCGGTCATGCGTGACCTTCAACGAAGGATCGCGGCTTTGCAAGCTGAGTAGCGTCTGCCTCGGCGCCGATGCCCTCCGGGACCAAACTGTCTACAAACCACCAAATCCGCCCCCTTGCATCCTTTCCCATAAATCCGCATATACCCCTTCGGGAGGTTGGCGCGGACGTGTTCCTCGCCAACCGGGTCAGGTCCGGAAGGAAGCAGCCCCAACGAGATCCTCACGGGTCGATGCCAGCCTCCTACTCATCTGTTCACAACAGGGCTCTCTACCCCGCAATCGGGCTTATGGCTTTTGCGGTCGGTCTTGGCTTGCCCTATGGTCGGGATATGAACGAAGGCAGATTCCCAGAGCGGGGCGCGACCCCCAATGGCTGATCCGGTGAGCACGCCCTATCTGGTGCTGGCGCGCAAATATCGCCCGCGCGACTTCTCCACCCTCGTGGGGCAGGACGCTATGGTGCAGACACTGGGCAATGCCTTTGCCCAGAACCGCATTCACCATGCCTTTATCCTCACCGGCGTGCGCGGCGTGGGCAAGACGACCACGGCTCGTATTCTGGCCCGCGCCTTCAATTACGAAGACGAGACCGGCCGCCATCCCACGCTCGCGCTCGAAACCGAGGGCAATCACTGCCGCGCCATTATCGAGGGCCGCCATGTCGACGTGGTGGAAATGGACGCGGCCAGCAATACCGGCATCAACGATATTCGCGAGATC